>OLRS01001553.1_pt1 | contig 21661 bp, 26 predicted proteins | sample 1673171 | NCBI WGS metagenome assembly OLRS01 (sample SAMEA3136762, study PRJEB25190) | human gut metagenome | biome: human gut; feature: human-associated habitat; material: faeces | place: Austria | collected 2013
CGAGCTTACTTACCCTGTCCTTTGTATCGTTTGTGAGCGAGTACAGCTTTGTAGCCGAACAGTCAATTGATGTGTACTTAGCAGGAAGCGCTGTCAGTACAAGATTTACAACCACACAGATTGCGCACATTACGACAATCATTCCTGCTGAAAACGCCCCTGTGCCTATCATCTTCTTTGAAAATGCCCATCTTCTCTTCTGGATAGATTGAGTCGTCAAAAAGCAAAGTAACCGTCACATAATAAGCTGCCGATGTGACACTAAAGCAGCCACTCACAAAATTCTCAAATGGTGTGTACAAATCAAAGCAATTAAGTACCTTTGTGAGCAGATTCCCACTTGACGAGATGAGCCCTGTGATGGACTGCATCATGTATGAGAGGAATAATGCCGCAAATGTAAGTATTGCAGATATTATCACACTCTCAGATATGGACGATATAAAAAGTCCCACGGCGATGCATGATAAACCGTAAAGCCAGTAGCCAAACAAAGACACATACGCTTCACTGAGCGCCACCTTGCCGTAAATTGACAACACGAGCGGTGAAAGTGCAAAAAGTGCTATGTCTATGGTGTATACTGCTGCCATTGCAAAATATTTTCCTGCTACAATCCTTCCGACAGATACAGGCGATGTCAGCATGAGCTGATCTGTCTTTGTCTTTTTCTCATCAGAAAGCGATCTCATCGTGAGGATTGGCACTGCAATCATCATAATAAAACCGATTCCCTTTAAATCATATGATATATACGGATAACCGTTTTTCAGATTGTATACATAAAAATATAGGCCATACACTGCAAGAAGTGCTGCAACAAACAGCCATCCTATAACGTTTTGGAAATATGATTTGAATTCTCTTTTAAATATTGCAAGCATTATTTCTCATCTCCTTCCCCTGTAAGCTCAAGGAATACATCCTCGAGTGACTTCACAACAGTATGCATCTCAAGGATTGGCATATGCATTGCACTTGCAAGCTCAAATATTTCCTCACGTATATCGCAGTTTGCTTTTGCTATAACCACAACCTTCACTGTATTCTCTTCCTCAGACTTTTCAAATGTGACCTTATCAACATTTACTATCTTTTCAAGCATTCCTCTTGCACCAATCTCGTCTGATTTGAGTACAAGGTTAATTTCCTGGTTCTTTGACATGAGATTAATCAGGTTCTCTGTGGCATCACTTGCTACAAGCTTACCCTTTGATATGATAAACACATGATCACACACCGCACTTATCTCACTTAAAATATGCGAGCTAAGTATCACCGTATGATTTTCTCCAAGCTTTTTAATAAGCTCACGAATCTCTATTATCTGCTTTGGATCAAGTCCAACTGTAGGCTCATCCAGTATGATGATTTCCGGGTAGCCAAGCAGTGCCTGGGCGAAGCCCACTCTTTGTCTGTAGCCCTTGGAAAGGTTCTTTATGAGACGGTTTTTCACCTCCGTGATGCCGGTCATGTCCATGGCATCTGCTATCATTTCTTTTCTCTTTTTCCTGTCGAGCTTTTTGAGCTCTGCCACAAATTTGAGATACTCATATACCGTCATATCCACATAAAGCGGTGGTATCTCCGGCAGGTATCCGATACATTTTTTTGCCTCCTCAGGCTGTGCAAATATATCATAGCCGTTTATCTTTACTGTTCCACCATCAGCACCGATATATCCGGTAACAATATTCATGGTGGTTGACTTTCCGGCGCCGTTTGGTCCCAAAAGTCCGTATATCTTTCCCGGCTCAACAGTCAGCGAAAGATGATCTACGGCCATATGGTCGCCATATTTCTTTACGAGATTACTAATTTCTATCACAGTAATGCTCCTTCCTAAATTATTATGACATCAGAGTATAAAAAAAGAGTGTTCAATTTGTGAATTCTGAACACTCTTTTGTACATTATTTATAATTTTAATACTATGATATTTTAGCTGTACTAATTGTCTGCGCGCACAATCATAGCTTCTCTTTCAGCACCTGTTCCGATGAACTTAACAGGTACTCCGATGTATTTCTCTATGAAGCTGATGTATTTCTGTGCATTCTCAGGAAGCTCCTCGAAAGTCTTACAGCTTGCAATTTCATCTCCCCAGCCGCCTTTTAGCTCCTCATATACAGGCTTTGCGTTGTTTAAAACCTTGAGATTTGTGGTAAAGTCCTCTGTTACCTCACCGTTTACATCGTAGCCGGTGCAGACTTTTATTGTATCAAACTTACCGATTGTGTCGAGATGGTTTACAGAAAGTGCTGTAAGTCCGTTAAGACGCTTAGCATATTTTAAGGTGACAAGGTCTAACCATCCGCATCTTCTCGGACGGCCTGTTGTGGTGCCGTACTCATGTCCGAGCTCACGGATTTTGTCTCCTGTTGCGTCAAGAAGCTCTGTCACATATGGTCCCTCACCTACACGGCTTGAGTATGCCTTGATGACACCATATACATTTCCGATATCTGACGCAGAAAGACCTGTTCCTGTAAGGATGCCACCGATTGTAGGATTTGATGATGTAACATATGGATATGAACCAAAGTCGATGTCAAGGAGTGTAGCCTGTGCTCCCTCAACAACCACCTTTTTGTCATCCTCAAGTGCCTTGTGTAAGAGGGTGATTGTATCACATACATATGGCTCAAGCTGTGCTGCATAGTCACTGTACTCTGCAAACATCTTGTCGAAATCAAGCTCCTTTGTATAATCAGTCTCAGGATCATATACCTTAAGAAGTGCAAGCTTAAGCTCTGTCTGCTCCTTAAGGCGCTCCTTGAAATCAGGTGCGTATAAATCCTCCATTCTGATTCCGCTTCTCTCATACTTATCGCAGTATGAAGGTCCGATACCCTTTCCTGTAGTACCGATTTTCTTTGCCTGTCTCACCTTCTCAAGCGCCACATCAAGCTTGCTGTGATATGGGAAAATGACATGCGTTTTTTCACTGATTTTTAAGTATTTATCTACATCATATCCGTGCTCCTTTAAGTTGTTGATTTCCTCTAAAAGAACCTGCGGATTTAAAACTACTCCGTTTCCGATCACTCCGATTGTATGTCCTGATAAGAGACCTGACGGAATAAGGTGCATTGCATATTTAACACCGTTTGCTTTGATTGTGTGACCGGCATTGTCTCCGCCTGTGCATCTTACTGCTACATCAGCGTCTGCTGCAAGGTAATCAATTACCTTACCTTTTCCTTCATCACCATAGAAACATCCTATTACTACATCTACCTTTGACATATTACATGCCTCCCTTGTATTTTCTGACACGACACATTGTGCCATGTTACTGCTTGATTTTAGTGGTATATTTATTATGCTTTGTAACTATTAATAATTATTTATTACAATACTCTATCTTCTTAGAGCAGGCTATTGCAAGCGCTCCGGGCCCTATATGGCATGAGACCGAAAGTGAAAGCGGATTCATGACTATCTCGTTATTTGGAAATGCTGCCTGAACCTCTTCCTTAAATGCCTCCGCTGCTGCAATATCATGCGTGTATGCCATTTCAAGATTTATCTGGCTGCCATCCGGATTATTGAAGCGCTTCTCAAAATCCGACTTCATGGCATCTATCATGATGCTCTTTGCCTGCTTTACGGTACGTGCCTTTGCAAATGCATCAAGCTTCTCACCCTGAATCTGAAGCACCGGTTTAAGCTTTAAAAGTGTGCCAAGAGCTGCCGCTGCTGGCGTGATTCTACCACCCTTTTTGAGGTAGTTAAGAGTATCTACCATGATATATATGGAAGACTCAAACTTTGCATCCTCTAATATCTGCTTTATCTCAGCTGCATTTTTTCCTGCTTCTGCCAGGTTCTTCGCATCTATAACCGACTGGCGCATTGTAACTGATATTCTCTGATTATTGACTACCTGCACTTTGCCGTCATAATCCTGCGAGAGCATATATGCTGTCTCACATGAGCTTGAAAGACCTGATGACATTGGAATGTATACAATCTCATCATTTTCCTTTAAGAACTCATCCCATTTATCTGTTACATCACCAACCAAAGGCATAGATGTCTTGATATCGCCGCCTGCCGTAAGCTTCTCTCAACGATCTCATCGAGATCTGCTTTTTTTGTGATTCCGAAGATTCTCGGGCCGTAAGCCACATTGTCGTAGATGCTCTTCGGAAACGGATTCGGCTGCTGGAAGACCATGCCGATACGGCTTCTTAAAGTTTCTTTCGAAATAGATTTGATATCGGCATCACCAAGAGAAATCTTTCCGGTTGTATATCCTTGTTCCTCTTCCACCATACGATTTAAAGTTTTTAAAAATGTTGTCTTTCCGCAGCCGGATTGTCCGACGATGGCAGTAATCTTTTTATCTGGAATCGTCACAGAAATATCATGAAGAATTTCATGCTTTCCATATCCGCAATTTAAATGTTCGATTGTTAACATATTAGTTTCCCTTTCTCATGTAAGTAACAAATTTGCAGATCAGTTGAATGATCAATAGTAAAAGCATCAGTACAAATGCTGTGCCGTAGCCCTCGGTATGAGCCTTGGTTCCTGTTGCATGGCTGAACTGAACATTGGGATACTCCTTAGCAGCCTCGATGATGTAGTCCTCATGTCCAAAGCTGTCTGCGAAAATGAAATTGCAACCTGCATCAGCAAGCTCACAAGCTGCTTCATAAGCTTCCTGTCCTTCAGGAATGTTGGTCTTGGTCATGTACTCAATACCAAGCTTCTCACAAGCTGCTTTTGCTGCATTCAGGAAGTTCAGATCATAAGTAGAGTTCTCATCATGCAGGAAAATGAAACCTGCCTTTACACCGGTAACAGCTTCACTGTCGGTTGCTGCTTCGGTAGTACCTGCTGCTTCGGTAGTACCTGCTGCCTCGGTGGTAGCTGCAACGGTTGCTGCATCTGTGCCGGTGGTAGCTGCATCATTGGATCCGCATCCTGCCAGAGCAGTAACTGCGAGAGCCATAGCTGCGAGTAAACTTACGACTTTCTTTTTCATAATTCTCCTCTTTCTGCGCTGCTTCTTCGTTACAGATCCATGTAGCAGCGCGGGCACAGATCTGCAGATAAACCGGTGAGTCAACGCAAAAAGGGTGTATGACACCTTCATACAACCCCTTTATTGTACTCTCTCAACATTAGTCAGTATAAGCATTTGTCTGACTTTTTGTCAAGAGAAGTATTAAATTATTATTAACTCGTTTTGCGAATGTGGTTCTGAATAGTTATCTAACTTATCTAACTATTAAGATCGGAATGTGATCTCTCCGGTCTTGTCATCCATGCTTTCCACAATAGCGAGCGACTCTACACGGATACCCTTGGAACGGATCAGGTCGCCGCCCTTCTGGAATCCCTTCTCAACGGCAATGCCGACACCCTCTACAGAAGCTCCCGCTTTATTGACAATGTCGATCAAACCCTCCAGTGCGCATCCGTTGGCCAGGAAATCATCAATGATCAGAATATGATCTTCCGGATGTAGGAATTTTTTGGAGACGATCACGTCATATACTCTCTTGTGCGTAAAGGATTCGATCTTGGTGGAATATACTTCACCGTCAATATTTACGGACTGGGACTTTTTTGCAAATACCACCGGCACATGAAAATGCTGGGCTGCCACACAGGCGATGCCGATACCGGAAGCCTCCACAGTCAGGATCTTCGTAATCTTATGGTCTGCGAACAGACGCGCCCACTCTTTTCCCATTTCATTGAACAGATCAATGTCCATCTGATGATTCAGAAAAGAATCTACTTTTAATACATTCCCTGCTTTTACTGTACCGTCTTTGCGAATGCGCTCTTCGAGTAATTTCATTGTATGTCTCCTCTTTTGTTTCTACTTAATATATTTTAATGATGTCGGGGTCAAAAGCCCCCGACTTTGATACCTACGAATTGCTTCGTGCTACGCACTACCACAATTCTACCCAATATTTGCATATCGTGGAATTATCATCCCACTTTTATGCTCTTATGTCTCTTATTATACGCAGGATATTGCTCCTTTTTCAATAGAAGAACTATATTTCTTGCTATTTTGACAACATTTTGCTATGTTAACCATGAGAATACTGAAATCACGAGGTGCCTTATGCCTATCAGAGGATATATCATAGAAAAATATAATACTATGACTAACGCTTATACCTGCAACCGTCTGGTACAGGAAGCTTCTGCCCTGGATATGGATCTGCAGATTGTAGGGATCCATGATACTGTGGTCTCTCCGCATGGTGTTATAAATCATGGTAAAATACTGGAACCCGTGGATTTTGTCATCAACCGCTATAAATGGGGACGGGAAAAGGATGCTATAAATGCACTTGCCACCCGAAGCTATAATCCATTAACTGCTTATAATATCTATATTAATAAATTTGAACAGGTACGAAGGCTTCATTCCAAAGCCTTTTTGATCCCAAAATATCTTCTGGGAACTTCACGGTTGCCTTTTTCTTCTATTGTAGAACAACTGGGCCTTCCCTTTGTCGGTAAAGGACTGGAAAGCTCCATGGGAGAAGAAATCGTCTGCATCCGGGATAAAGCTTCTTATGAGGAACTCTCTCTTAACTACCCTTCCTCCAAGGAATGGCTCTTCGAAGAATTTATCTCAGAAAGCTACGGCAGAGATCTGCGCTTTTACAGCATCCGCGGAGAAGCCGTTGCCTGTATGCAGCGCACATCCCAGGGGGATTTCCGTGCAAATGTAGCTCTGGGCGCTTCGGTAAAGCCTTCCCCTGTCACTTCTGGCATCCGTACCATAGCCGCAGATATTTACGAGCAGACCGGACTGGATTTTCTGGGAATTGATCTGCTTTTTGGCAGAGAAAAACCTTATTTTTGCGAAATCAATGTCATGCCGGGACTGGAAGGTATTGAAAAGGCTTCCGGCATAAATGTTGCGGGAAAAATTATTGAGACGATACAATCTGACTTTACATAAAAGACTTAGTGTAAAAAATAGTTTTTTCATGCGCAAATATGTGCCTGCACAGTGTACGAAAATACATGATACTAAAGTATCTGGAAAATTGCAGGCTACAAAAAGGTATTTATATGAATAACACTTCCGAAACATCACTGCAATTTCATAAAATCACTACGCGTAAGGAAGCGGAAGACTTTGTCTATGCCTCTTATCTGCGAGCTGCCTCACATCAGGATTATGCTGCAAAGGACGCCAGAAAACGACACCCGGAACTGACCAGATCCCTGCTTTGGCAAAAATCCGTTACTCCCTGCATCGTTGTCACCGGAAGCAAGGGAAAAGGCTCCGTTTCCAACATGATCTCCCGAATCCTGAAGACAAGATTCTCTGTGGGACTGATGACCAGCCCTCATATCACGGACTTTCGCGAACGCTTCCGTGTCAATGATACGATGATCAGTGAATCTGACTTCTGCCGTCTGATGACAGAGATCCAGCCAGAGATTCTGAATATTGCCTCTGATCTGCCGGAGTCAGTATGTATCAGTCCCATGGGAATCCAGGCCGATCTGGCACTGGCTTATTTTTCGGAAAAACATACGGATTTCAATGTACTGGAATGCGGTAAAGGTGCAAAATACGATGATGTGAATAATGTACGTCACAATTATGCCGTGATCAACCGGATTTTTCTGGAGCATACGAGGGAACTGGGTGATACGCTGACTGCCATTGCGGAAGATAAATCCCACGTTATCACCGGAGAGCAGAAGTGTGTCTATTTTGCGGAGCAGGAACCGGAAGTTCTGGAAGTTCTGCAGCGCCGTGCCGAAACTCTGCATATTCCCTATAAGATCTACGGTCGGGATTTTCATGCGGAAAACATCCGTTATACCTGCTTCGGAATGCAGTTTGATGTTGAAATCGGAGACAACATTTATGCGGATTTACAAATTCCGTTGCTGGGAGAACATCAGGCGAAAAACTGTGCTCTGGCACTTGCTGTGTGTGTGGATGTGCTGTCTGATCTGCGCAGGGAATCCGCAGTTTTTTCTTTGCCAGACATCCGGAAAAATCTGTCTCTGCTGCACTGGCCGGGACGCATGGAAGTCCTGCGTTCCAAGCCGTTTGTTCTGCTGGATGCCTGTATCAATGCCACCAGCTGTGAGAATGTAAAGGAAGTCCTGCGACATCTGGGGGTTTGGAATTGCACTGTTATTGTGGGAATTCCGGAGGATAAGGATTATGCCGGGGTGGTTCGGTCCATGAAAGGTATGGCAAACCGGATCCTTCTCACCAGATCTGGGAATCCGCATTATCATTTTTCCCAAAAACAGCAGGAGACATTGGCAGAAGAAGATATTGGCACAATATGGACAGATTCCGTGAAACAGGCACTGACTCTGGCCGGTTCTTGTCCGGATCCCATTGTAATCTTGGGAACGACTTCGGTAATTTCCGAAGTAGAGCAGATTTTTCAGCAATCTTAACTTGCCCTCACCGGATACAGGTGCTACAATGAGGGCAAATAGAAGAGTAGCAAAACATTACGCAGAAAGGAGAAGTCCCATGACAGGTATTTACGGAATCAATTATTCTAATAATTATAGTCTGACCGGCAATTACGGATACGGTTATTCTACCAGTGCGGTATCTTCCGCACAGCCCGAAGAGAAAGGTATGGTGGTAAATCCCGGAAAATCCGATGTAGAAAAGCCCGGCAGAAAGTCTTCTCCCGCAGAATGCGAAACCTGCAAGAACCGGAAATATCAGGATGGTTCCAACGAAATGGTCTCCTTCAAATCTGCATCTCATATTTCACCACAGGCTTCCTCCTCCAGAGTTCGTGCCCACGAACAGGAGCATGTAACGAACGCTTACAACAAGGCCGCACAGAACAACGGCAAGGTTCTCTCCGCCACAGTGTCCCTGCGGACCGCGGTATGTCCCGAATGCGGCACCGTCTACACCGCCGGCGGCACCACCACGACCAAGATCAGTTACCGTGACGAGAGCAATCCTTACCAGCAAAATAAGAAATCTGCCGATGCTGCCATGCTGATTGGACGGAATCTGGATCTGAGTGCGTGAATGAAACATAATTTTTGACACGCGAAAGCCCCCACCTTTTATGTGAGGGCTTTTTTATTTTCATTTTAATACGCCACATACCAGTCCCGGCAGGGCAAGAGAGTGAATGCATCGAATTTTTCCGCATCTGTATAGTAAATGATATATATCTTATTTCTGTCGATGTGCTCCCAGTCGATTCCCATGGTGAAGCGGATTCCTTTTCCCAGAAAATCCTTCGGCTTGGGAGGTACATCGCTTAAGTTCCTGTTGGCAAGGTATTCTGCAGCGTCAATCTCTCCGTAGAGCAAAACACTGGGATATTTGATGGCATCTTCGATCTCGATCTCACGACCGCTTTCCGCCGCAATCTCCATGGCTTTCTGTACGGCTTCCTCGCTGCCTTCCTGAAAATAGGCACTGACCAGCTCTTTATAAGAAGTAAAATATGCCTTTTCAAACTGTACATTTTCCCCCAGCAGAAGTGCTGCCAAAAGAATGCTTACTGCAATTTTTCCATAGAAATTCACTTTTTTCCCCAGAAAATCTGTCAAAGAAGACACGCACAATGCTCCGCACAGAACAAGAGGAATATAGATGCAGTTGATCTGGGTCATTCCCACGGTAACCAGTAATCCCAGCAGCAATGCGCCGGTCAGTTGAAAGAATATCATCCATAATAATGTTGTCTGTCTCTTCTGTAAGGCTAGGATCAGGCGGATCACCAGTAAAAAAACTCCCAGAAAGATCAGTACTCTGGCTGTGATTCCGAAAAATCCAAACGGCATGATCACATCGTAGGGACGACCGATATCCTGCCGATACAGAAGATACAGCAGATTTTTGAAATTGTATAAAATATCACGGAAAGAGGATGCTATTTCATTCACTCTGAAATCCGTCATTACATAGACCGAAAAAGGGCCTATGGAGAACTCTGGGAGGATTCCTCTGTTTACCAGTAAAAACGCCAGCAACGGAAGTGCCAGTAATCCAATGATCACCACATGGATCACGAAGTATTTGTTGATCTTCAAAGTCTTTGTAAGAAATCCGTATCCCCATTCTAACAACAGAAGGAGTGGAACAATAGGCCAGATGGTCGCATAACAATACAGGCTCAGACCGTAAGAGAGTGCTGACAAAATAAGTAATCTCGGTTTTTTCAGACCATAGGCAAAAAAAGTCAGTCCAAAAAGCAGGAACCCGGGTGCCAGATTGGACTCCAGCCCCCATCTTGACATCATAATATGCCAGGGACATACACTGAGAAGAAGCATGGCCCACAGTCCGGCCGCTTCATCCACCATCTCTTTCATCAGAAAATAAACCGCCACCAGAGATAAAATTGCTACAATGGCCTGCGGTAGTCTTACTACCAGTGGAGTGATCTTACCTCCGGTGAACACCATAAAAGGAAGCATGAGATACGAGTTCAGCGCATTCTGTCCGCCTCCCCAGGACTCGAAATACACAGGATAGGAGTGTCCTGTGGAATCGATCCCACTGTGAAACAGTGAATATGCATTGAACGCTCCATAAGCCTCATCCATCTGATAGCCACCAGGTACGTTTCCAAGCTGCACCAGCCGCAATATAGAACCAAATACTAATATGAGACAAAACAATATGGTGTATTTATGTTGTTCTATTGCTTTCTTTAATGTCATAAGTCTTTTATATCCTTTTTACTTTCCAATATCCATTTGGGATGAATATTATTTTCTTCTGTTTTTTATTTTATCATATGGGATATTGGATTGTCTCTGTAAAAGTGAAAATTACTCTCTTTCCACCTACTGTGGTAAATTCAAAGTTGGATTTTTCAACAGTGTGGCAATAACCGGGGTATATTTAGATACTCCATAGTCTTCAACAATACTGGTTATTCTAGCCCCTGCATCCTTTGATGAAGCACCACATAAGAAAACTCTTTCATCAGTAGTTCCATAATCCAATACGATAAATCGATCATGAAATATACCGCCTGTCTTTTTCATTGATATTTTTACTGCTGGATATTCTTTGCAAAAATCCGTAAATTCTATATTATGAAGTTTATTATTTCCAACATTATCACTGAATAAAATAATAGCTACTCCAGCCGGAGAATTCTTAAGGTGTACCAGCGTCCTTAAGCCAATATAATTGTCAACGACATATATTGACGACTTTGCCTGCTTATAAATGGACTCATAAACTTCATCCGCACTACTGAACTTTGCATTAAACATGAGCCACTTCTCGTCATCATCTGAAACAAAGCTGTTCATCATGTCAGCTAACTCAGATTTTGTCACAACATCCTTCAATCCTTCTGCAACATCTGAAATCTGTTTTTCCAAAGATGTCATATTTGAATTGATTTTATTAATTTCTATTCTGTTGTTAGCAGTCTCCATGCTTAACTGAAGTATTTCCCGCTGACCTATTAAATCACGATTTTCTAATATGTAATCTTTCATTTTCTTAAAGGTTCTTATTAATGCCTTGCTCTGTTTAACAGCCAACGGTCCTTTCAAGACAGTCATCAGCATATATAATCCTTGCTCTGTAAATACATGAGGATTATAACGACTTTTTGAACTTATATTTGCGGTACAATTTTTGTACCGCAAATCTTCTAATTCCTCATCTGTCAATTCAAACATAAAATCTTCATCAAATTTTTCAATATTATTTTTTACCTGTCTATTAAATCCCTTCGTATCATAGCCATATATCTCTGCTAAATCAGCATCAAGCAATACCCTTTTACCCCTAATTTTATACAGTTTTTCTTTTAGATATTCTTCTGTTACTGTAACATCGATTTCTTTTTATCTTCTGCCATAGAATTCCTCCATCCATTTTGCGGTCAAAAAAATTGTCCGCAACTCTCATATAACATATTGCTGACATCAGCAATATGGTCTATTCCTCTTTTCTCTTTATTTTGTCATAATACGCTTTATACCTATAAATCGTCCTCTCACTGACATTGTTCCTCTTCGCAATTTCTACCATTGTCATGCCGCTCTCATACCCAACAACAAAATCATTATAAATTGCCATCCACTTGGCGTTATGTTTCTGACGACCGCTTAATTTACGATTTCTGTAATACTCCAATTCCTCCCGAAGTTCTGCATTCTCTTTTTCCAACTCCTCAATTCTTTTTAATGCCTCTTCAAGTGTTACAGATTTCTCCATTACCTTCTCCTCCATTCATGTCATTTTCATTTTGTCTTTATTATAAATATCTGTGCTTCTTTAGTCAATCCGACTATGTCATGTCGTATCATTTTTTACAATAGCTTTCATACAATCGAAATACCGCTGATATCTTTTACAGGTTAAACTTCTCCAAAAACAGTCAGCCTGTATGTTTTTTATCCAATCACGTAAAATCCATTTTCTTTTTATTGCCGATCCATATTTTAAGATCAGTGCTGTCACAACATCCACACATCTCTCAAATCAGTCTTAATACATCAGTATTATTACCTTGTCCCTTGAACACTTCCATATCTGCAAAAAGGACATCCCCTGACCTGTAAAATCTACAGTTCCGGAATGTCCTTTTTTCCATACTTCACTATATTTTTAACACATGATACTGCTTATCCACAATCTATATGATTCCAAAATGTCTAAATGCCTGCATAATCGCATCTTCCTTCTCCGGTGTACACTGTGGCTGTCTCGCATTCTCTGATTTAGCCGGATTGAAGTTCTCACCGACATCTAATCCACACTTCTTCTTAATCTGTGCGATATACAGTGATGAAACCTTCAGTCCTGTCTTTTCAAGTACATATGCCTTTATCTGCTCATAAGTTGCTTTTCCCTTAAATTCAGATAAATCCATATCCTCCAGAGAGAAGTCCACCTTCACTTTTCTGCTATCGACCATTCCCTTGGAAAGCAAGACAACCGTCTCACAGAACATATTTTATCGCAAGGCTTTTAAAAATGGAATAGATTTTACCAAACGACAGTTTTCAAAAAACTTATCTGTCAAAAATTAATTTCTCCCACGGTTCATATCCTGCCATGTAGCCGAATTCTTCCTCCTTTCTGAATCCTTCAAGAAGTTTTTCTTTTACACCATCTAATATAGCTTCATCAATATCTCTGAACTTCATATGCTTATATAAACCGGACTTTCTAAAATCATACATAGTACCCACATTATCAAGAAGATGTTTTACCACCTTATATGTTCCCTCTACATCTTTCCCTGCACATACAATATCAAGCATTGGCGAATACTCATTATATTTTCCCATTTCCAATGTATGTGCAACTGCCTGTACCTTCCCTGACAGAAATCTCGCATAACCGATATCATTTTCCCGCAATGCCAGTCCAGCCATTGTGGAAAGCACAAAATTAAGTGTACTAAAGCCGGAAAAAATAACATTTTCATATTTCTCATATGCTTCTTTGATTTTCCCCTGCTCCTGGAGTAATCTTCCCTGATAATAACTTTTCATAGGATCGTGTTCTGAAAAATAGTCCAGATATTTTTCTGCCTTGGTGTAATCCTTCTTACGTAAATAAAATCCAAATAAGGAATCTGCTGCATGATGCTGTATCTCTTCATTCTCATCATGTAGTGCCAGCTCATACCATGCGTTAATCTGCTTATCATATTTTTCCTGATTCGTGCATTTATCCGTTATTCTTCTTGCATCAAGCATTACCGCAGTCTGCCAGATAAGCATGTTACAATTCGGATATTCCTTTATAAGTCTCAATGCCCATTCATAAGTCTTTTCATAGCCTTCTTCTGAAAACATCCTGTCCATCTTCCTGATAATTTCTTCGATTTCAGTATCTGAAAGTTTTTCATGAAAAGAAAGTAATGTATCAAGTGAAATATCAAGCAGTCTTGCAATTGGTGCCAGCAGTTCAATATCCGGCTTGGAATTACTATTCTCCCATTTGTTTACAGCCGGTGTCGTCACGCCTAATCTGTTTGCCATCTCCTCCTGCGTCATACCAGCTTCTTTTCTATATTTTTTTATAACAACGCCTATATCCATTTGCTTCATCTCCTAAATAATTCAAAAGCTTTTGTATACTCAGCATATCAGATTCATATAGATTGCACAATTGAACAGTGTTTAATTTTTATTCAAATTAATTAACCAGCAGGAAATGTCGCATGATTAATCCACTGTTTTGGCTGCTTTGATACTTCTTAGGTTGACGGCTAGATACGCATTAGAGATGTCCCATCCAAATGCTGTTCTAGCAAGTGACTTTTCCCTTGAACCCTTTGTTTATTATATGTGGTGGTGCTTTTTGCCCCCCATTTTATCACTTTGGAGGTGCTTTTCGCCCCCCACTTTATGATTTTGACGGTGCTTTTTGCCACCACTTTTTATGTTCTGATTTTACTGTAATCTTGTTTAAATTCCAGATTTCAAAAAATGGGGGGTGCAAAATGGAGCCATTTTTGAATTCCGGGGGTGCTTTTCGTCCCCAAATAGTGAAAGTGGGGGCACTTTCTGCCCCCACTCAGAAAATATTGCTAAAATACAGTTTAGATTTACCATACAAACTGGAATTTTATGGTCTATCAGATTTTTTATTTACAGTTGTACTTTCGTTTCATTTCTCGTCTTGCCTTAATCTTTCCTAAAAATCCAGAAAGATACATGGCTAATACAATTAATACACCAAAATCTAATCCAAGTCCCGCACTTGCAACTCTTTCGTAGATACTTCCTGGTGTGTCTAATACCATTACTTCAATAATAACAAATGCAATCATTCCTATTATTGCAATAACCGTAAGTACAAATAACCTTCCTTTAATTTTTTGATTGATTGTCTCTGTATAATCAGATAATTTCAATACTGTTTCTTTTACTTCTTCATTCATATTCTCGCTTTTCCTTTCTCCATCAATGATTTCAGGTATACTAACATCATAAAATTCAGCCAATTCAGCCAACAAACTAATATCAGGCATATTAGAACCTGTTTCCCATCTAGAAACTGTTCGGCCTGAAACATTTATCTTTTCGGCAAGCTGTTCCTGTGTAATATCCTTTTCTTTCCTAAGTTCTTTTAAGAAACGTCCAATCTTTTTCTGATCCATACTGTTTCCTCCTTTCATTGACAGAGTAATATTATTCTACTAAACATAACACGACACAAAGCGAGAAAATGCCGTATTTACGCTATTGGACAAACCTGTCTAGTATTATTTATATTGGCTTTAGCCCTAAAAACTTCGAGTTGTCTCTATCTTTATCTTTTAATTATACACAGGATTTGAATCTTTTTCTACTTATCTATAATCAAAAAATCCTCTCGAAAAATCCTCTTCCTTGTATTATAAAACCACTTTCATAAAGTTTTTCTTCTTTTTCAGAATACCTGCGTATCACCACGAATGTTCCGACTGTCATAATCACTCCAAATACGATTCCTGCCAGAATTCCATTCGTCCCCATTCCATAACTCTCATTCAGATAATAAGATGGCAGGAAAGAAAGGATTGTTCCCACAACCGATGGCGGTATAAATCTTAGAAAATTCTTATAGCAAAGGCACTTTACAATTTCCTTGTCTATCATTCCCAACATTCGCAAACTACAAACGACCCTGCTATTTTCTTCCTTCTCTGCCTGGATACGTGAATGAATTAACAGAAACTCAGCCATTATCATAAGCCCTATCACAAATGCCATCAAAAATAATAAAAATTGTCCTGATTTCTTTGCATCCTGATATTTCTCCACTTTCGAAGACAATTCATAATATGTCTGCTCATCTTCATTCAACTGATTACTTTCCTGCAGATATTCTTTTACTTCACATACTCCCGCATAAGAATCTTCCCAATTCTGAAACTGAAACAAGTTTGCGATACCAGCACTACCTGTTATATCTGCACTTAATTTTTCGAAATCAGAATCGTTGATAATCAGTGTTTTATCTGCAAAGGTCGGATTTTGATTAAACAGTATCTTTACATCTGTTCCAACAGACTGCAGCTTTCTGTCCCCTGAAATCGTTACAGTAGATACTGGCTGTATGTTATGTTCATACCCATCTTCCAGATTGTACTGAAACAAATTCAAAAACTCGCCTTCCTGAATCTGATAATCACATCCAAAATCCCGGTTTATTTCTGTCACAGGAAGGTAATTAAAAACATCATCTCTGATATAGGGAATCTGAATGACCTGTTCTACAGTAACACCATTTTTCTCCAATATATGAAGGACATCCTGTACTGAAACCTGATTCATTCCATAGATTTTTGAGTACACCATGTCATAGGGAGAATAACTTTTTGCATCCTGTAGAAAAGCCGGATATAAAGTCACACATACCCCCGTAAGCATAACAGATACCGCTATTATGAGAGATGCTAAAACATACCTACATCCCCATTCTTTCTTGTGTCTGCGGACAAATGACCATTCCACCAGATGAAACCTCATGTAGTTGGGTGCAAGTCTGCATAAGAACGTACCGATCTTTCCTGTTTTTTCTGCCCGATATTGTGCTTTTAGCAGGGTTCCGATTTTATCCAGCATAAGTCTCCCGGCATTCAGGATAAAGGCAACTGCCACCACTACTGTATATAGAACTGCTGTAAGCTTATATGCTTCCGGGCAAAACTGCCATTGCACTCCGTGAACATCTATTGCATAAATGATAACGGAAAAAAATAAAAATGACAGCACAGTTCCTGCCGCAAGTGCTATTGCTAATGCCAGCACGGATATGATCACATTTTCAAAAAGTAAGTTTCTAAACGCTTCCTTCCGGCTCATGCCAAGAGAAAACATCACGCCGTATTCCTGTTTTCTTGATGCCAGAAATGCCTGACACGAAGCAGGAAGAAAAAAAAACAGAAACACTGCAGACAGAAAAAATGGAAGATAAATGTTATTGGATATTGATGAATTTACAATCGACGCATTCATAAACGTCCTGTTTGTGGAAATAACTGCAAAACAACAGAATAATGCCGTTGCAGATAAATTGCATAGAAAGTACAATCGATATTTGTAAAAACCAGCTTTCAGCATCTTTCGGGAAATATCAAAAAAGGTCATCTTTTCCACCTCCCAAACCGCACAGCGTTTTCCATATATCTTCTCTGAAATTATCGGCAGTGTTCTCTTTCTTTACTTCTTTTGCCAGATTCCCATCCTGTAGAAAAAGTACCCGGTCACAAAAGGATGCCGTATAAGCATCATGTGTTACAAGCAGAAAGCTGATGCCAGACCGTTGATTCATCTGTTTCATACATCGCATCACATCCCCGGTGGTCTTTCGGTCAAGGCTTCCTGTTGGCTCATCTCCAAAAATAATATCCGGTTCATTGATCAGCGCCCTGCCAATCGCAACTCTCTGTTTCTGACCTCCCGATATTTCCGTAATTCCTTTGTCAGCTAATTTTTCAATGCCGAGCACATCCGCTATTTTTGAAAAACGCTCTTGCTGGATGTCTGCTTCTTTTCGTTCAAGAATGAGTGGTAACAATATATTTTCTTTTACTGTCAAACTCTCCAAAAGCTGGAAATCCTGAAAAATCATTCCCATATGCTTTCTGCGAAAAAATGCCTTCTCTTCTTCCGTAAGCTGTGAAAACGTTTCTCCTCCTATTACGATTTCTCCATCGTCCGGTGTGTCAACCCCGGTCAGCACATGGAGCAGAGTAGTCTTTCCACTGCCGGATGGTCCCATAATAGCAACCATTTCTCCTTTCATAACTTGCAGATTCACATTCTGCAAAATCCGCATAGTTTCTCCTGCAGTTTTATAACTTTTTGAAATATGATTTGCATTTAATACATACATCGAAGTTCCTCCTGATAATAAATTTAAAATTTGATTATCAGAAGTATTTAATCATCCATCCGAACCGATAGACTGCAAAGGGTAACTCCCGGTCTGAAAGAAAACTCACCTTGTCCGAGGTCTTTAAAGCCATCATATACCCAGAGCACCATTATTTCTATTCCACCGAAACATATACACTCATAGAAATGCAAACATATACTTTCGCTTATATCGTTTTCACTATTTGACTTTTCCAAGCATTCCATCTGCTGTATGACTATACTTTCCAAATCCCCTTCTGCATAATATCCACTCCAGATTCGGAAATTTAGCGACAAAAGTAAAATCAGCATGATGGAACTTAAAACCATAATAGCAGCAATTCTCTGTTTTTTTACTGAAATCATATGAATCAAACCCTATACTTCTGCTTTATCATCTGGAAGTTATCGCTTAATCTTTCAAATTAGTTAAATCCTCTAAATACATTTCTATATTACCACACTCTGGACAGACCGCAACTTTTACATCATCTATAATTTTTGCCTTTTGTTTTTCATCTACATGAACAACAATCCCATAGCCCCCACCATTTACTTTAAGTCTTAAATCTGACATCATAACTTTTCCGCATTTTGCACATTTTCTCATTGTTTACCACCTCCAAATGTATAAATTAAATTCCGATTTGCAGGGAACAATTCCTTGTCCCCTACACCATAATTACTATGTATTTGCATCTACAAACTAGAAGTTGTTTATTAAACCTTTTTAACCTTAACCAACAACATCATAGGTCTACGCATTTCATTACACATTCCCGGCATACCCATCATATCTGCCGGAGGCATTGCTTCCTCAATAGCCTCAATTTGAAAACCACATTTTATAAGTGGATTCAATATCTGCGTTAATGTGTGGTGCTGTTTAATTACTCGTTGACCAAGAAAATTGGTTTCTCTTTCGCCTGGGTAATAGTAATTGTCGATTGGCCAATATTTAGGTTTCCCATTTTCATCATAAATCCAATCCTCATTAACACCTGCGGTGAAAGTCGGATGTTCAATATTGAATAGGAAATACCCACCTACTTTTAATGTGCAATACACCTTTTGATAAATATTAGCTAAATTTTCGATATAGTGCAGTACCAGGTTAGAAACAACTAGGTCATAAGTATTTTCAGGATAAATGTATTCTTCAACACCGCAAACTTTATACTTGATTTTGTCATCAGAGTTATCAGCTACTGCTTTTGCAATCATTTTTTGACTACTATCAATACCAAGAATTTCAGTAGCTCCCATTTGTGCGGCATATTTGCAATGCCAACCGTAACCACATCCTAAATCCAAAACTTTTTTTCCCTGTAATTTAGGAAATAACGGTTGCAACTGATGCCACTCTCCAGCAGCTTTCAGACCATCTTTGCTTCTTCCCATTTCCGCATATGCGGCAAAAAATTCACTATTATCGTAAATATTTCTCATTGATAATTACCTCCACAACTTCCTATTTCTCAGTTTCAAAAACTTGAAGTTGTTAATTGCAGTCTCAGAACAGCGATCAGTTCTTCGCCGTCCATTTCACCGGTTTCTTCGAAACCGAAAGAGCGATACATCTGACGGGCAACTGCATTATCGGGTTCATATGATAGCCAACAGTATTCCGCTTCTCCACAAGGCATAGATTTTATGAACTCTAATGCAAGGCTGACCGCTTCTTTTCCGTACCCTCTGTTTTGATATGCCTTATCGATCATAAGACGCCACAGATTATAGTTTCCCTTTGCAATTTCAGGTGCATCCGTCCAATAATCATCAACATCAAAACCAATCATCAGGAAGCCTACAGGCTTATCCTCATCATATATACCAAACGGGAATGCATGACCGTTTCCCGTAATTGCAGTATACGCTTCAATGATGCTGATCTCATTGGTGGCAACGAAGTTCTTCTGCGATTTCGATACCGTCAGTTTCAGGATATCCCAGACATTATTACCATTTACTTTTTCTAAATGAAGCATATATCTTTACCTCGCTAAATCTCGATTTAATAGTCTCTTGAACAAGGCTACCATATGGGTTATTCTACCACATATTCATCCTTAATTCATCTAAAATTTTCACGATTCATTTTTGGCGAGTAATATTTTCCAGCTAAATACATTGATAAAATCGTACAAAATGAGTATAATAATAGTACGAAGAAAGGAAGTGGTGATATGTCAATTACAGCAACTGAATTGAAAAATAATCTTGGAAAATATTTATTATTATCTGCAAAAGAAGATGTTTTTATCACAAAGAACGGAAAGGTAGTGGCAAAACTGACAAATCCACATCAGGACAGAGTAGAAGTAGCAAAATCCCTGTTTGGAATCTTACCAAAGGATGCAGACCTGAATGAAGCAAAAGAAGAAAGGCTTGGTGCAAAATAGATGAGGATTCTTGCAGATACAAATGTGATAATAGATGCCCTGACTTCAAGAGAGCCATGGAATAAAAGTGCAGAAGAAATATTTCTTATGGCAGCAAATCATACAATCGAAATGTACATTACTGCAAGTTCAGCAACAGACATCTATTATCTTATAAGGAAACATTTGCATAACATAGAAGCAGCAAAGATGATAATGGGAAAGCTTTATTCATTGACTGGAATATTAGAGGTTACAGCGGATGACTGCATGGATGCACTTGCATCTGCAATCAGTGACTATGAGGATGCAGTTGTTGAAAAGGTGGCATCCAGAAAAGATATGGATTATATTGTCACAAGAAATATAAAAGATTATCAGGCAGGTGGAACAAAGATAATTCTGCCAGATGATTTTGTTAAACTTGTTGAAGAGGAATAATTTTTACCACCAAATCGTCAAATACCGATTTTGTGAAACTCTTTCTATGCTCCATCCTCTGCCTTATTGCAGTCGATTCGTAAAAGCATATTATCATTAGAACGTGAAACACATTACAGCCTCCTGCCGCATTTGGGACAGAATTCAAAGTCCTCTGTAGTTGTATATCCACAATTGCTGCATCTTTTTGTTGTGTTTCCACTTCCATTTTCAAAGCCATAACCATACTGCGGGTTTACACGCTGCAAATGCTGTGGCAATATCTCCACGTCCTCGCCTCTTGCTATCCTGCGTCCTATTTCCGGATCAAGCTCGTAAAGTGCATTACAGCATGTGGTCTGCACATAGTAGTGCCTGTTCCATTTAAAACACGGAATGAAAAACAGTGACAGCACCATGTATGTCATATACACCTGATACCTGCCATACCTGCCACATTCATCGCAGGTAATGACCTGATTGAAGTCAAAGTCCTTCCTGCCGTCCGTTATTCCCATCATAAAAAACATATATGATGCCTCCGTTTATCTGTGCCATAGTCCCCAGAAGTCTCCAAGCGATTCTCTCGTATGAAATCCTCGCTCATCCTCAACCACCGGTATTGATTTGGCATCCATTTTCTCTATATTTACATAAGTACCCTGACTCACCATTGCAAATACCCTGTCTATCTGCTCCTCTGTGCCCTGTATTTCCATAAATACCGAGCCGTCAGGGTCATTTCTCACCCAGCCTGTTGCGCCAACGCTTTCTGCCGCGTGCTCTGTTCTGTAGCGGAAACCTACTCCCTGCACAGAGCCGTACACTCTTATCTGCTTTCTGATGATTTTGCTGTCGTAATCACTCATATGCACTCACTTCCCTGATACACATTATTTTCAGTCTACAATAGCCCTGCAAACAGCCGCATAATTGACTGCCCCAGCCTTCGTCTTGCACTTCTTCCGGTCCTGTACTTCTCCGTCACCTCCGCAGACTCAGTGAAAAGCCTGATA
>OLRS01001560.1_pt1 | contig 21591 bp, 21 predicted proteins | sample 1673171 | NCBI WGS metagenome assembly OLRS01 (sample SAMEA3136762, study PRJEB25190) | human gut metagenome | biome: human gut; feature: human-associated habitat; material: faeces | place: Austria | collected 2013
AACATGGATGCCGGGCACTTGCAGCGGGCAATGGAGAACCGGCAGGGGAAAACCCGCTGGCATTTTGGATACACACAGTATTATATGACATCAAAATTGCAGGACGGAACGGTCTGCCTGCTGCAATTTGACTATGCCGTGCCCTACGCCGCCCCTGCGCTGCGGGGAAAGCTGCCAGATGTGCAGACGGTGCACGGCATTCTGGGCATTCTGCTGCTGGTGGGAGCGGTGGTGTGGAGCACCCACCGCTCCAGAAAGTTTCTGGCCCGGGAGACGGCCCGCCTGACCGAGGTCTCCCGGCAGGTGGCTGAGAAAAAGGGCGTGGAAGAGATCGATTTTTCCGGGGCGCAGGTGCGGGAATACGCCGAGACACTGGCTGCCCTGCAGACCATGGGGCAGGAGCTGACGGCCAGCCTGCAGGCCCAATGGAAAATGGAGCAGCAGCAGCGGGAGCAGATCATCCAGCTTTCCCATGAGCTCAAAACGCCGCTGGCCGTCATTGAGGGCAACGCCGACCTGCTGGCCGAGGACGAGGCCCTGACCCCGGAGCAGCGGGAACAGGTGGAGGCCATCCTGCGGGGCACCGAGCAGACCCGGACCTATCTGCTCAAGATCCGTGCTCAGGTGCAGACACCGCTGAAGTATAAGCGGCCCTGAATAGAACTGAATGATATAAAGGAAGCCGCCCGGCTGTGTGGGAACGCCCGCATGGCCGGGCATTTTGCATTGCATGAGCAGGAAAACCGTGGTATCATAAAAAACGATAGGGTCTGAAAATAGAGGGGAAAATGAACACTTACGGCCATTCGTTCGTCTATCCAAAAAAGAGAGGGGAAAAACAATGAATTTTGAAGAGACAGAAGTCCTTTACAATGTTTACCGTGGAATCCTGCGGAACAATCGGAGCTTTCAACCGGGAAAGAGCACGGCGGTGGAATATCGCATGGACTGCCCGGAGTATGCCGACCTCCTGAAAAAGTATCCCTTTGAGAAAATTGCAGGAAAAGGCACGGACCTGCAGCGGGCAATTCGGGTGCTGAAATACCTCTCGCCTAAGCTGACGCACAGCCCGTGGTACGACGGCCATGTGGACTGCAACGCCCTGGCGCTTTTGGATTACAGTCTGGATAAACCGGAACAGGGCATCAACTGCCTGAATAAGGCTAAAATTCTGGAGGAGGTCTGCCTGGCACTGGGAATCTACGCACGGCGTGTGCGCTTCCTGCCCTATTCTCCCTTCGATTTTGATTGTCACGTTGTCACGGAGATCTACGACCGGTCGCAGGAAAAGTGGTATATGCTGGACCCAACGACCAACGGGTATCTGGTAGATGAGAAGGGTACGATCCTGAGCCTGCTGGAAGCCAGAGAGCGGATGGCAGACACCCGATTTGTGACGTATTGCAAGGCGACGAGCCGGGAAAAGGATCTGCAGAAGCTCTACCGGAAAAATATCGCAAGTACCGCTTACTATGCGAAGAATCTGTTCCGCATTCAGGTGGACGCGGTCTCGCAGTTTGGAGAGAGTGGGAACTGGCTGAATTTTCCGCCGGAGCACTTTTCTATCCGGGAATGGAGCGTTGCAAGTGCAGAATATCGGTTGGAGATGGTGCCTGCCTACGCAAAGGGATATGCGGATTTTGATGAAGCCGTCCAGCTGCCGCGGATGCGTGAGGCGGTGGAGCGGACGCGAAACATGGAGGAGCCAAAGGCAATCTCTGCCGCCGCTCTGACCGAAAAGCCGGTATCGTAAAAAAACAGATCGCCGCTGCTTTCCTGACGGAGAGCAGCGGCTTTTTCACACCCGGCGCTCCATGGGCATAGGATGACGCAGACCATGGGGAGGAGGGGCCGGGAATGGATGGACAAAGACGATTTGCGGTGATCGGAACGGACGCGCGGCTGGCGGCGGCAGGCCGGGCGCTGGCCCGTGCCGGGTTTGCGGTGGGCGGGCCGGAGCAGACGGCGCTGGCCGATTACATCTTACTGCCGCTGCCGCTGGACGAGAGCCGCACCCCGCTGGCGGAGCTGCTGCGGGCCGCAAAACCGGGGGCACTGGCGTTGGGCGGAAAGCTCTCGGCGCAGGCAAGGCAGATCGCGGCGGAGGCGGGCGTGGAGCTGGTGGACTACTTTGCCCGGGAGGAACTGATCCTCTGCAACGCCATCCCGACAGCAGAGGGCTGCATCGGCATCCTGATGGCGGAGCGGACGCGGACGCTCTGGAACAGCGCCATCCTGCTGGCCGGTTTTGGGCCGGTGGGGCAGGCGCTTGGGGTACGGCTGGCGGCACTGGGCGCACAGGTGACGGTGGCCGCACGGCGGCCGGCCCAGCGGGCACTGGCGGAGAGTTTCAGCCTGCGGGCGGTGGATCTGGCCCGGCTGGAACAGACTGCTCCGGCCTTTGACACGGTGGTGAACACCATCCCGGCCCCTGTTCTGACGGAAGCCGTGCTGGCAGCCCTGCGGCCCGGGAGCCTGATCGTGGATCTGGCATCCAAGCCGGGCGGCACTGACTTTGCCGCAGCCCGGCGGCTGGGGCACCGGGCCATCCATGCCCTGAGCCTGCCTGCGGCCTGCGCCCCCGAAACGGCGGGCGAGGCTCTGGCCCGGACGGCCTGTGAGATCCTGGCGGAAAGGGAGGGAACACCATGAAAAGGCAATTGCGCGGGACAGTGGCGTTTGCGGTCTGCGGGAGCTTCTGCACGCTGGGCGCGGCGGTGGCTCAGGCTGAACAGCTGGTGCGGCAGGGCTGGGAGCTGCTGCCGGTGATGAGCTATGCGGCCTCCGGCCTGAACACCCGCTTTGGCCGGGCGGATGAGTGGAAGGCGCGGCTGGAGACCCTGACCGGCCACAGGGTGCTGGATACCCTGCAGGATGTGGAGCCGCTGGGGCCGCGGCAGCTGGCCCGGGCACTGGTGGTGGCCCCCTGCACCGGCACCACACTGGCCCGGCTGGCGGCGGGCCTTTCCGACACGCCGGTCACGCTGGCGGCAAAAAGCCTGCTGCGGGTCGGGTGCCCGGTGCTGCTGGCCGTCTCCACCAACGATGGGCTGGGGGCTTCCGGGGAGAACATCGCCCGGCTGATGCAGCGCAAGCACTATTACTTTGTGCCCTACGGACAGGACGATGCAGCGCAGAAACCCCAGAGCCTGAAGGCGGATCTCACCCTGCTGCCCGCTGCACTGGAGGCGGCCCTGCACGGTCAGCAGCTGCAGCCGGTGCTCCGGGAGTGGAACTGAGGGTTTCTCTTTTCAGAGGGATAAAAATGTGGTATACTATATCATAATATCTTGAGATAGAGGAACTGGAATGAAAAAACACATCGCCATGCTGTGTGCGGTGCTTTTGACCGCACTGGCGGCGTTTGCGCCGGGCGCGGCAGCTGCCGGGCCTGCACTGACGGCTACGGAAGCGTACTGCATCATCGATGCCGACACCGGTCTGGTGCTGGCCCAGCAGAACATGAACGAGGAACTGCACCCGGCATCCATCACCAAGGTGATGACGCTGGGCCTTGCCTGTGAAAAGGCCCAGGGCAAGTGGGACAATGTCAAGCTGACGGTCAGCCACGAGGATGTCTACTCGCTGGCGGGCACCGATTCCAGCCACATCGCCCTGCAGGAAGGGGAAGAAGTGCCCCTGACCGATGCCCTGTATGCCACCATGATGGCCAGCGCCAACGATGGGGCCAACCTGCTGGCCGAATACTTCGGCGGCGGCTCCATTGAGGGCGGTGTGGCCGCCATGAACGCGCAGGCAAAGGAGCTGGGGCTGGAACACACCCACTTTGCCAACCCCCACGGCATCAGCGATGAGGACCACTACACCAGCTGCTATGACATGGCGCAGATCCTGCGCTGGGCGCTGACCCAACCCGGGTTCGAGACCCTGTTTACCCGGAACGAGATGTACACCATGGGCCCGACCAATGTCCAGCCCGTGACCCGGTACTTCCACCAGCAGGATAAAATGCGGGTGGGCTCCAGCCGGTACTATATCCCGGCCATCCTGGGCTCCAAGATCGGCTACACCAACATTGCCCGGTACAGCTATGTCTGCCTGGCGGAGCAGAACGGCGTGCGGCTGATCTGCGTGACCATGCAGAGCCAGATCAAGACCGACAAATACAACGATGTCCGCACCCTGCTGGACGATGCCTTTGCCCGCTACACCGGCTACACCGAGATCCCTGCCCAGGGCGTGACCGGGGAGCTGGAAGTGGCGGGCGGCGGCAGCACGCTGGGCACGGTGACGGTTTCTGACCCGGGCGTGAAGCTGCTGCTGGCCGACGGCCTGACCGCTGCGGATGTGTCGGTCACGCTGGAACTGCCCGAACGATACCTCTTGGGGGTTGACCCGGCGGTGTATGCGGTGTATACCATTCATGGGCGGGACGTACAGGAAACGGCCAGCGTCCGGGTGCCTGCCGCTGTGACCGGGCTGGAGGAGCTGCTGGCCAAGAGCGCCAACGCCACCCTGCCCGCCTCCCGGGATGTGGGGCCGAAGAGGATCGCAGGCGGCCTGCTGGCCATCTCGGTCGGTGCCACCGTGCTGGCCGCCCTTGCGGCGTTCGGCGTGGTGCGGCTGAGAATAAAATGGAAGAAAGGTAAATCAAGAAGTAAGCACTGACCCGTTTCGCCAGAGGCTCCCCTACCAGGGGAGGCCTTGGCAGGAAGGGACAGTTTGATCTATCGCGCAAAAGCCCGCAAGGACTTTTCCATATACTACAAACAGACAAAATTTTCTGAAAGAAAACAGAGAGGAAAAAGAAATATGGGCAAGTTTACGTTTACTGAGACCGAGATCCCTGGTGTTGTGGTCATTGAGCCGCAGGTGTTCGGTGATGACCGCGGTTATTTCATGGAGACCTACCAGAAGGATCAGTTTGCTGCTGCCGGCATCGACAAGGAGTTCGTGCAGGACAACCAGAGCCGCTCCACCCGCGGCGTGCTGCGCGGCCTGCATTTCCAGAAGAATCACACCCAGGGCAAGCTGGTGCGTGTGACCAAGGGCGAGGTCTATGATGTTGCCGTGGACTGCCGCCCCCACAGCGCCACCTTTGGCAAGTGGGTGGGCGTGACCCTGAGCGAGGAGAACAAGAAGATGTTCTATATCCCCGAGGGCTTTGCTCACGGCTTCCTGGTGCTGAGCGATGTGGCCGAGTTCTGCTACAAGTGCACCGATGTCTATGACCCCACCAGCGAGGGAGGCATCCCCTACGATGACCCCACCGTGAACGTGCAGTGGCCCGACTGCGGCTGTGAGCACAAGACCAGCGCAAAGGACAAGCTGCATGAGCCCTTTGCAGCCCAGAAGTTTGAATTCTTTGAAAAGTGGTGATAGCCCGTGGCGAAACTGAAAGGAATGTTCAACGGCTTCTGGCGCTACCGCTATCTGCTGTGGAATCTGGTCAGCCGTGATTTCAAGCTGAAATACCGCCGCAGCGTGCTGGGTGTGCTGTGGAGCGTGCTGAACCCCCTGCTGATGTGCCTGGTCTACTGGGCTGTGTTCAGCAGCCTGATGGATATGCGGGGCAGCGGCATCGACAACTTCCCGGTGTTCCTGATGTGCGGTCAGCTGCTCTTTAACTTCTTCAACGAAGCTACCTCCTCCAGCATGAGCAGCGTGCTCAGCGCCGCCCCCCTGCTGAAAAAGGTGTATATCCCCAAGTATATCTTCCCGCTGGAAAAGTGCTGCTTTGCCATGGTGAACTGTGTGTTCAGCTTTGTGGCCCTGCTGCTGGTGATGATCTTTACCGGCGCGCCCTTCCACCTGACCCTTCTGGAAGCGCTCTACCCGCTCATCACCCTCTTCTTCTTCAGCCTGGGGGTGGGTCTGTTCCTGGCGGCGGCAACGGTGTTCTTCCGGGACATCATGCACATCTGGAGCGTGTTCATCACGGCGCTGCTCTACTTCTCCGCCATCTTCTATGACCCCACCCAGATGACCTTTTCCATCGGCGGGTTCAACATGCAGCAGATCATCAAGCTGAACCCCATGTACTGGTATATCACCGGCTTCCGCCGCACCCTGATGTGGGGCATCCCGCTGGACCTCAACATGTTTGCGGTCTGCGGCATCTGCGCAGTGGTCTCCATGTGGGTGGGCGTGCACATGTTCCGCAAAACGCAGGATCGTTTTGTGCTGCATATTTAAGGAGGGGAGAAGAATGGAACCGATCATCAAAGTGGACAACGTGTCCATGTGCTTCAACCTCTCCACCGAAAAGCACGAGAGCCTGAAGGAATATCTGCTGGCCATGGTGCAGGGCCGCCTGCAGTACGACGAATTTTACGCCCTGAAGGACGTGAGCCTGGACATCATGCCCGGCGATTTTTACGGTCTGGTGGGCCTGAACGGCTCGGGCAAATCCACCCTGCTCAAGACCATTGCGGGCGTGTACAAGCCCACCAGGGGCAAGGTCACCGTCAACGGCACCATCGCCCCGCTCATCGAGCTGGGTGCGGGCTTTGATATGGACCTGACCGCCCGGGAGAACATCTACCTCAACGGCACGGTGCTGGGGTTCTCGCCCAAGTATCTGGACGAGAAGTTCGACGAGATCGTGGAGTTCAGCGAGCTGCAGAACTTTCTGGATGTGCCGCTGAAAAACTACTCCTCCGGCATGGTGGCCCGCATCGGCTTTGCCATTGCCACCATCACCAAGCCCGATATCCTGATCGCGGACGAGGTGCTCTCGGTGGGCGACTTCCTGTTCCAGCAGAAATGCGAAAAACGGATGAAGGAGCTGATGGCAGGCGGCACCACCGTCATTCTGGTGTCCCACTCCATCGAGCAGATCGAGCGGATGTGCAGCAAGGTGGCATGGCTGAGCCACGGCCACCTGAAAATGAACGGCGATACCGAGACAGTCTGCGCGGCCTACAAGGCCACCCAGCGCGGCGAGGCATGAGCCATGAATGTGCGATTGAAACGTGCCAGAGAGCTGGCAGGCTATGCGGTCCAGCTGACAAAGGACGAGGGCCTGGGCACCATGCTGGCCCGGGGCGCGGGCTTTGTCAGGCGGCGGTGCTTTGGCAAAAAGGCCCGCTACCTGCCCGCCAAAAAGGTGCTGGAAGCCCAGAGAGCCGAAATGGCAGAAAAAAATTTTGAAAACTGCCAACTTTCGACGATTTCCGTGTTGACACCGTTGTATAATACTCCTGAGGTGTTTCTGCGGCAGTTTCTGGATTCCTTTGTGAACCAGACCGCCCCCAATGGTGAGCTCTGCCTGGCGGATGCCTCCGATGCCGCCCACAGCAGTGTGGGGGATATCGTAAGGGAATATCAGGCAATATATCAACACATCGTATACAAAAAGATCGAAAACAAGGGGATTGCGGCCAACACCAACGCCGCCGCTGAACTGGCATCGGGGGAATATCTGGCGCTGGCCGACCACGATGACATCCTTGCGCCCCACGCCATGTATACCATGGGTCAGGCGATCCGGCAGCTGCGTGAGGCAGGGGAGCCGGACGGCTTCCTGTACAGCGACGAGGCCCTCTTCACCAAAAAGATCGAAAAGCCGCTGGTGGCCCACTTCAAGCCCGATTACGCCCCGGATTATCTGCTCTGCTGCAACTACATCTGCCATCTGGCCGTGTTCCGGCGGGAGCTGTTCGAGCAGGTGGGCGGGGAACGCCCCGAATGTGATGGCAGTCAGGACCACGACCTCTTCCTCCGGCTCATTGAGCAGGTGGGCGGCGCAGCCCATGTGCCGCAGGTGCTCTACTACTGGCGAGTGCACGAAGGCTCGACCTCCGGCGGCACCGATGCCAAGCCTTACGTTGCCAAAGCGGCAAAGAAGGCGCTGGCCGACCATCTGGAGCGCACCGGCTGCACCGGTACCATAGAGGATGGCCTGTACCCCAGCACCTATCGGGTCAGGTGGGACATTGTGGGGGAGCCGAAGGTGAGCATCCTCATCCCCAACAAGGATCACACCGAGGATCTGGAAAAGTGCCTGCAGAGCATCTGGAAAAAGACCACCTGGGACCGGTTCGAGGTCATCGTCATCGAGAACAACTCCACAGACCCGGCCACCTTTGCCTATTACGAGAAGGCCCGGCAGCGGTACGATGGCCTGAAGGTGGTCACCTACCCGGACAAGGGCTTCAACTTCTCGGCCATCAACAACTTTGGCCGGAAAGCGGCAGAGGGCGACTACCTGCTGCTGCTCAACAACGATGTGGAAGTGGTAAACGGCGACTGGCTCACGGAGCTGCTCCGGCAGTGCGCCCACCCCGGCGGTGCGGCGATCTGCGGTGCCATGCTCTGGTACCCGGATGAGACCATCCAGCACGCCGGGATCGTGACCGGTCTGGGCGGCTACGCGGGCCACAGCCACAAGTATAAGAAGAAGGGCGGCAGCGGCTATCTGTTCCGCACCTCTACCGTGCAGGACTTCTCCGGTGTGACCGGTGCCTGCCTGCTGGTAAAGACCGCCGTCTATGACGAGATGCACGGGCTGGACGAGCAGTTCGCCGTGGCCTTCAACGATGTGGACTTCTGCCTGCGGGTGCGGGATGCGGGCTACCGCATTGCCTGGACCCCCTACGCCGAGCTCATCCACTATGAGAGCAAGAGCCGGGGCGGGGATGAAAAAGACCCCGTTAAGGCGGCCCGCTTTGCGGCGGAGCAGCAGCGGCTCTACACCATCCACGGCAAGGAAAATATTCTGGATGACCCCTACTACAACCCCAACCTGACCCGTGACCGGGAGGATTTTTCGGAGAGCGACGATCTGCGCAGGTTGAAAGAGGGCAGGGTAACGGTAAGATTCCGGGGAGGTATCCTCCAATGAACATCAAGGGACACTTTGAGACCATCACCCGGCATAAACTGCTGGTGATGAAGTATTGCTTTGAATGCGGCCTTTATCGGCAGGGCCTGACCCATGACCTGAGCAAGTACAGCCCCACCGAGTTCATCCCGGGCTGCATCTACTATCAGGGCGACCACAGCCCCAACGAGGCAGAGCGCGCCGCCCGGGGCTATTCCTCGGCATGGCTCCACCATAAGGGCCGCAACAAGCACCATCTGGAATACTGGATCGACTACACAACCAACAAATCCGGCCTGGGCGGCATGAAAATGCCCCTGCGCTATGTCTGCGAGATGGTCTGCGACCGCGTGGCGGCCAGTCAGATCTATCTGGGCGACAAGTACACCGACGCATCCCCGTGGCAGTATTATGAAAAGAGCAAGGATCACTATCTGCTCCATCCCGAAACAAGAGCACTGCTGGAAAAGCTGCTGCTGATGGTCCGGGATCTGGGGCAGGAGCGCACCTTTGCCTACATAAGATTCCTGCTCGGGTGTGAAGATAACGATTAAATAAAATCAAGGAGGCATTGCAATGAAGCGTTTCAAAAAAGTTCTGGCACTTGTTCTGGCCGGTGTTCTGGCACTGGCAATGCTGACCGCCTGCGACGGTGGCACCACCGACCCGGATAAGGTGATTCCGGATGTCGATACTGCTAACGTGGTTGACACTGTGAATCACATGGCAGCAGACTCCAAGGAGGGCCTGGGTCAGGTGTATTACAGTGCAAAGTACAGCGAGATCACAAAAGAACTGCTGAACAACTGGCTGGAAAACCGTGAGAAGTCCGTTACTTACGCAGAAGAGTATCAGAAAATTGTCGCAAAAATGGGCGGCAATGCGAAGATCGTAGTTGGCCTGACGGATAAGAATGTGATTCCTGGTCTGACAAGTGGCAACCCGGCGGTGAAGGGCAGTGCCAAGTATGATGTGCTGTTCAAAGATACCAGCGCATACAATCTGGCAGACAGAATCGGTGTAGCGTTTGTCAAAACGGAAAATGGCACAGTTTATCAGCTGGTCTGCCTGTTCAATGTGAACTGAGCGTTCCCCGATACAGAGGAAAAAACCATAAAGCATAAAGATCCCCCGGAGGGCGGCGTGGGCCGCTTTCCGGGGGATCTTGTTTGTCAGAGAAACTGCTTACTGCTCGTTCTCGTAGATCTTAATATAGTGGGGGGCATTTCTGTCCTGCACAAAGAGAAGCGTGCAGGTGAGTGCGGCGGCTAAGAACGTGAAGATGGCAAGCAGAGCTTTGAGAACTTTCATGGTATCCGATCCTCCTTGGCGGGCATGGCCCGGTCGTTCAAATGCGGAGCAGGGGACGTTCCGCAGGGTCATTAGCAACAGTATACCATAATCCCGGTAGAAAGGCAAACGGTAGTAAAGTTGCGTGAAGTTGGTGGTTGTTAATAAAAAAACAATTGGTTAGATACGACTAATCGTTAAAAATGGCAAAGAAAATTGAGGAAATTGCATCATTTTGGTGCTGTTGTCGTTGAACTTCCGGCTGTAAAATGATACAATAACTGTGTTAAGCAGCTGCTGTCCCTGCCGCAGTGCGCCCGCATGAGGGCAGGGGTGGCAATTCAAGCAGAATGGGGGATTTATTCCATGTTGAACAAGCTGAAACGTGCGGCGCTTGGCGCGCATACGCCGCATGACAAGGCAACCGCTGCAAGCAAACCAGTTCCGATGCCTCTGCCCGCGCAGGTACGCATCCTGATGAGCCAGCACATCGGCGCTCCGGCGAAAGCCCTGGTCAAAAAGGGCGACGAAGTGTTTGTTGGCACCAAGATCGGTGAGGCAGGCGGTTTTGTCTCTGCAAATATCCACTCCAGTGTTTCTGGTACCGTGGCCGCTGTGGAACCCTTCCGTCTCTCCAATGGCCGGATGTGCGACTCTGTTGTCATCAAGACCGATGGCAAGCAGACCGTGGACCCTGCCGTGAAGGCACCCGAGGTCACCGACAAGGCCAGCTTCCTGGCAGCCGTGCGTGAGTGCGGCCTGGTGGGTCTGGGCGGCGCAGGCTTCCCGACCGATGTCAAGCTGCAGCCCAAGCAGACCGTGGACACCCTGCTCATCAACGCTTCCGAGTGTGAAGTCTGGCTGACCAGCGACACGCAGGAGATGCTGAACTGCAGCGATGACATCGTCCGCGGCATCGAGGCCGTGCTGAAGTACACCGGCATCCCGAAGTGCATCATCGGCATTGAGAACAACAAGCCCGAGTGCATCGAGCTGTTGAACCAGAAGACCAAAGACAAGCCCGCCATCGAGGTCAAGGCACTGCCCAGTGTTTACGGCACCGGCGCAGAGCTGATCCTGATCGAGAAGTGCCTGGGCCGCGAGGTTCCGCACGGCGGTCTGCCCGCAGATGCAGGTGCCATTGTGATGAACGTGACCTCTGTTTCTACCCTGGGCAAGTACCTGGCTACCGGTATGCCGGTGGTCAGCCGCTGCATCACCGTGGACGGCGATGCCTGCGCAAAACCCCAGAACCTGATCGTTCCCGTGGGCACTGCCTACGAGGATGTTCTGAACGCTGCCGGCATCAAGGGCGGCGTGGAGCTGGGCAAGGTGGTTGCCGGCGGTGCCATGATGGGCCCCGCTGTGGAGAACCTGAGCTACCCCACCACCAAGACCACCTCCGGCCTGATCATGCTCAGCGCCGCTGCTGCAGAGCCCCCGCAGGTCAACCCCTGCATCCGCTGCGGCCGCTGCGTGGAGTACTGCCCCATGGGTCTGGAGCCCGTGGAGGTCAACCAGGCTTATGCAGCCCGCGACGTTCAGGAGCTGGGCAAGCTGCATGTTGATTACTGCTTCAACTGCGGCTCCTGCACCTTTGTCTGCCCGGCAAAGCGCCCCTGCACCCAGATGATGGGCCTGGCAAAGGCGTTCTACCTTGGTGAAATCAAAAAAGGAGGCAATAAGTAATGGATACGAAGCTTATTGTTTCGGCCTCCCCGCACCTGCGCAGTGAGGAAACGACCCAGAGCCTGATGGCCAACGTGATCGTTGCCCTGTGCCCCTGTGTGGTGGCCTCTGCAATCATCTTTGGCGCGCGTGCCCTGCTGGTCACCGCAGTGTCCGTTGTGGCATGTGTGGTCTTTGAGTGGCTGTACTGCAAGCTGCTGAAGAAGGCAAACCCCATCAGCGACCTGTCCGCTGTGGTCACCGGCATCATTCTGGCCATGAACGTGCCCGTGGGCATGCCCATCGGCCAGCTCATCATCGGCGACCTGGTTGCCATCATCGTGGTCAAGCAGCTGTTCGGCGGCATTGGCATGAACTTTGCAAACCCTGCACTGGTCGGCCGTATCGTGCTGTTCGTCAGCTTTGCCGGTTCCATGAACAATTGGGTGTTCCCCGATGCAGCGGTTGACCAGCTGTCCAGCGCTACCCCGCTGGCTGTGGCTGACACCAGCAAGCTGAGCCTGCTGGATCTGTTCATGGGCGTGCACGGCGGTGTTCTGGGCGAGACCTGCGCTCTGGCCATCCTGCTGGGCCTGATTTATCTGGTGGCCACCAAGACCATCAGCATCGCCATCCCCGCTTCTTACATCGGCAGCATGTTTATCTTCTACCTGATCTCCACCGGCAGCCTGCACGGCGCACTGGTCGGCATCCTGTCCGGCGGCCTGATGTTCGGTGCTGTGTTCATGGCAACGGACTATGTCACCAGCCCCTTTACCCTGAAGGGCAAGCTGATCTACGGCCTGTGCCTGGGCATCGTCACCTTCGCCATCCGTCAGTGGGGCAGCTACGCCGAGGGCGTTTCCTTCGCGCTGCTGTTTATGAACCTGTGGGTCCCCTTTATCAACGATTGGACCCGTCAGACTCCTTACGGCTATGTTAAGCCTGCAAAGAAAGCAAAGGAGGGTGCTGGCAAATGAATAAGAATTCTTCCTGGGAGACCAGTGTAAAGCCTGTTGTTGTGCTGAGCGTGATCGCACTGATCGTCAGCCTGCTGCTGGCCATGGTCAACTCCTTTACGGCTCCCATCATTGAGGATAACCAGAAGGCCGCAACGCTGGCTGCCTATGTGGACGTGATGCCCACCGTTTCCAGCGCCTCCGATCTGGAGGAAGTGACCGACTACACCACCGAGAACATCACCGGTGCTGTAAAGGCCACCGACGGCTCCCTGGCCATCAAGGCTGAGGAAAAGGGCTTTGACGGCGGCATCCTGTCCGTCATCATCGGCTTCGACACCAACGGCACTGTCACCGGCATCTGGGTGGACGCTTCTACCCAGACCAAGGGCATCGGCAGCAACGTTGCCACCGACAGCTTCCTTGCTCAGTTCGATGGCATGGATGGCACCCAGAACATCACCCTGGGCCAGGGCTACGACGCATACAGCGGCGCAACCATTTCCTCTAAGGCTCTGTTTGCCGCCATCAACGATTGCATCAACTGCTACAACGAGTTGGCATAAAGGAGGTTGGTAAGAAATGGCAAGCGAAAACAAGTCCAAGGTAAGCATCCTTACCAACGGCATCATCAAAGAAAACCCCGTTCTGCGTCTGGTTCTGGGCACCTGCTCCTGCCTGGCTGTTACCACGGCAGTTTCCAGCGCGCTGGGCATGGGCGCAGCCTTCACCTTCGTGCTGGTGTGCTCCAACATCCTGATCTCGCTGCTGCGCAACGTGATCCCCGCTAAAGTCCATCTGCCCTGCTACATCGTCATCATTGCAGGCTTCGTGACCATCGTTCAGATGGTGATGCACGCCTACATGGACAGCCTGTACACTGCACTGGGCGTGTTCCTGCCCCTGATCGTTGTCAACTGCATCATTCTGGGCCGTGCCGAGATGTTTGCCTGCAAGAACAATGTGGTGGATTCCGCACTGGACGGCATCGGCATGGGCATCGGCTACACCCTCACCGTGGTGCTGATGGCCTCCATCCGTGAGATCCTGGGCAGCGGCACCTGGCTGGGCTTCCAGGTCCTGCCCGAGAGCATGGCCAAGATGAGCATTATGACCCAGGCTCCCGGCGCATTCTTCTGCTACGGCGTGCTGATGGCCGGCTGCGTCTGGCTGGAAGGCAAGCTGGATGCCCGCATCGAGCGCAAGAGCTGCTGCGACCTCGACAACCTGAAGAAGGAGGCAGAATAAGATGTTAGTCAAACTTGCTGCGATCTTCTTCAGCATGATCCTGGTGAACAACTACGTGCTGGTGAAGTTCTACGGTATCTGCCCGTTCCTGGGCGTTTCCAAGAAGCTGGATTCCTCCATTGGTATGTCCGGCGCTGTTATCTTTGTTATGCTGGTGGCAACGGCTGTCACCTTCCCCATCCAGATCTTCATTCTGAACCCCGCTGACCTGGGCTACCTGCAGACCATCGTGTTCATCCTGGTCATTGCAGTGCTGGTGCAGTTCATCGAAATCTTCCTGAAGAAGTATGTTGTTGCACTGTACAATTCTCTGGGCGTTTACCTGCCCCTGATCACCACCAACTGCTGTGTGCTGGCCGTGACCATTCTGGTCGTGGACGACTACGGCGCAGACGTTGCTACCCTTGGCTTTGCCGCTGCCTACATTGAGGCTCTGGTCTGTGCCGTGGGTGCAGGTGTCGGCTTTATGCTGGCCATGGTCATGTTCAGTGGCGTGCGCAAGCGTGTGGAAGCCTGCGATCCCCCGGCACCCTTCAAGGGCCTGCCCATCACCCTGATCGCAGCAGCCATCACCAGCCTGTCCTTTATGGGCTTCGGCGGCCTCGTCGAAAACCTGTTCAACGTGACGCTGTAAGGGAGGAACAGGATTATGAATATTGTATCTGCTGTGATCCTCTGTACCATCGTGGGCGCGATCGGTGCCGTTGTTCTGGTGCTGGCCGCAAAGTTCATGGCGGTTGAGGAAGACCCCCGTATTGAAGAAGTTTCTGCCTGCCTGGCCGGTGCAAACTGCGGCGGCTGCGGCTACGCCGGCTGTGCCGACTACGCAAAGGCCGTTGTTATGGACGGCGTTCCCTGCGACAAGTGCGCCCCCGGTGGCCCCAAGGCTGCTGCCGCCATCGCCAAGATCATGGGCGGCGAGGCAAGCGCTGTGGAGAAGAAGGCTGTGGTCCAGTGCCAGGGCAACTCCGAGCACTGCAAGCCCAGCTACGAGTACAAGGGCATCCAGACCTGTGCCGCTGCTGCCACCCTGTACGGCGGCCCCAAGACCTGTACCTTTGCCTGCATCGGCCTGGGCGACTGCACCAAGGTGTGTAAGTTCGATGCCATCCACATTGTGGACGGCGTGGCCAAGGTGGACAAGGACAAGTGCACCGGCTGTGGTGCCTGCGCCAACATCTGCCCCAAGCACGTCATTATGATCGATGCTGGCGGCCCCCGCAAGCCCGTGGTCATGTGCTCCAATCAGGATAAGGGTGCTGTGGCAAACAAGCTGTGCACCACCTCCTGCATTGCCTGCGGCATGTGCGAGCGCACCTGTAAGTTTGATGCCATCCACGTTGTGGACGGCGTGGCCCGTGTGGACTACGACAAGTGCAAGGGCTGCGGCATGTGCGCCCAGAAGTGCCCCAAGCACATCATCCTCTTCCCGCTGAAGGACGATCCGAATCCCCCCAAGCCCGTGGTGAAGCAGGCTCCGAAGCCCGCTGCCGCTCCTGCCGCTCCGGCAGAGCCCGCCGCAAAGGCTGAGGAAGCAAAGGCTCCCGAAGCCCCCAAGGCTGAATAAGCGGAACCCATTGTAATATGGTAAAGCGCCCCCATTGCTCCTTTGAGTGATGGGGGCGCTTTTTGGTGGGGCAACCCCCCAGTCGCCTTGCGGCGACAGCCCCCGCTAGTAGGGGGGCCCTTGGCATTTCGTGAAGCCTTATGGTTTTGCCAAGGCCGCCCCTATTAGGGGCGGTGGCATCCCGAAGGGATGACGGTGGGGTTATTCCTCTCCCCCGAAAACTTTTTTCAAAAAATTTCGAAAAAAAGTGAAAGGAATCTGCGTTTCATGTATTATAGAGAGTGAAACTGCGAATATACAACACAAAACTGCGTGATATATCAATGCGGCGGGCGGTGCGGATAAGTTAGAGTGCACTACTCCCCGCAATGATATTGCGACGGTTCATAACGTGCTGTATATCGCAGAATATTTTGTCTGAAAAGGGGAAGGGAAAATAAAATTTCACTATTGAAAATACTGGATATACATGCTATAATTACGATAATGATGTATCTGGTAAAAATAACCTGCCAAGGGAAAGAAAAACGACAAAAGTTGAATATCTTTTCCTCCGGTTTTGCCAAAAATACTATGATGCAGGGAGGGCTCCACTGTGCGGAAAAATCATCACGGAAAAAAAGATAGGCTGGTGAAGCGCGTTTTTGCGCTTTGTCTGGCGCTTGCGGTCATCTGCACCTGCCTTGTGCCGGTGTTTGCAACGGAGGGTCTGAGCGATCCTCAGGTTAATCAAGAGGCCTTCCGGCCCGTAGATGACGGCGAGGCATCCTATCCTGACGACGAAGTTGCCGGTTTCGGCGGGGACGAAGCTGCCGGTTTCGGCGACGATTTCCCTGCCGTGGACGACGGCGAGCCGCGCGAAGTATACGATGAAGGCGAAGCTGCCGGTTTTGGCGAGGACGAAGTTGCCACCCGGCCTGTGGAAGGCGGCGAGGACAACCTCGACGGCGGCCCCAGCGTTAAGGAAACGGAGTGGGGCACCGTCATTGAGTACGGCCCCAGCTCCAGCACCGGTACCGCCCCCAGCTCCAGCACCGAGACCCAGTGGTCCGGCGAGGACGACGTGGTGGAAAAGCCTGATGACAAAGTGGTCGTTTCCGGCGACGAGATCAAAAAGCTGCAGGATATGGTGGTCTACCGCTTCTGGCTGAAGGAGCTGAACACTCTTGACCTGCAGGACATTACCGCTCAGGCACAGATCAACAAGATGACGGAGAGCGAGTATCTGGCCCGGAACGGTGAGGTTCTGTGGAACCTGTACTTTATTCAGGCTGTGCCCCGGGCAGAGACCATCGCGGACTACAGCAGCTACATCGAGAACCCCTCCTCCAACCGGGACCCCAAGGGCGAACTGCGGCTGTTTGACTACTGGTACACGCTGGACGAGTTTGGCAACCGGGTGCGCCTGAACCTCACCGACCCCACCAGCAACATTCTGGACGACAAGACCACCACCGTGAACGTCTACGCCGCATGGAAGGACGGTACCACGGGCTCCGATGAGGAAGAGGACGTGGATCACGAGGATCTGGTGGACAAGAACCCTGTGCCTGTGGATCTGACTGCCAAGGCCGCTGCTTCCTACGAGGACGAGGACGGCAACACGGAGAGCGTCAATCTGCCGGTAGAAGTGAAAAATCTGCCCTCTGCCGCAGACCACCTCAGCGTCAGCCACATGGGTGATGACGATATGGAGAGCTTCTATGAGAGCCACGAGGACAGCTTGGGGGAAATGATGCCCATTCTGGGCCTGAAGATCTCCCCCAAGAACGCCAAGGGCGAAACGGTGCAGCCTGCCAAGGGCCAGAAGGCTACCGTCACCGTCTCCGGTCTGGACAAACTGCCGGCAATGGAAGGTGCAACTGCCAGCACGCTGAAGGTGCTGCATCAGACCGCTGACGGCAGTGTGGAAAAACTGGATGTTGTCAGCTATGAGAATGGCACCCTGACCTTTGAAACCTCCAGCTTCAGCCCCTTTGTGATTGCACTGGAATATCCGGATCAGGGAAGTGAAGACTTCGATGATGACGGCATTGAGATCGTCAGCATTGAGATCGATGGCGTTGAGTACCCGAATGTGAATGATGGGATTTCCACTATCAGTAGTGTTTTAGGCGATGAAAACGTTCCGGTTGGCGCAACGATTAAACTGAGAGCTAAAAATGGAAACGATAAATACTATCACTATTGGGAGGTAATGCCGGAGAGCACAGGTCAAGCAACTCTCATTTATACTGGTACAGGAAAAAATATAGGTGAAAATAATACTATCAACGTGTATGGCCCTGCTGGAAAAGAAATATCTGTAAGATTAGATAAAGCAGGAAAGGTCGTCATCAGACACACCTACGGAAAGAGTTCTGAACCGAAGAATAATAGCAACCATGATAAGAAGCCTATTACAGTTGTGGAGAGCAGTTCTACCGGAACATACAACCTCTATGTCTATACTCAGGTTCCTGGATTTGCAGATGATAACTACAATGACAAAGATTATCATAACAATGACAAAGATTATCATAATAGTGTCTGGAACGGCATGTCCATTGGCAAGATTTCTGGAGTGACGGCTCCATCCGAAGCAAATGCGGGCTTGGTTTACAGCAGTACTCAGATTTCGGATAAGCTCGGGAAAGAGATCGTGGTTGATTCTGGACAGTTCCCTGTTATTCCGATTCTACAAGATGATAAAAAGACCTACGTAGACTATTATTATGAAACGGATCCTCGCAAACCGGATAACGCACCGTATTATACAATAGACTGGTATCGCGTTGTCGTATCCAGCGGTGCAAATACAGGTAAAAATGGCACAGATGGTAAATGGGAATCTGAGACACTGAAAAATAAGTATACCAAGGGTGATTATGCTTCGCCGATTAGTCCTGTGAATGGAAATCAATATCACTTGGATGGTAAGCTTCATTTCCACGATAATGTGCATATCAATGTGGACTTCAAGGTTCAGGATGCAGGAAAAACTGGATTTGAATTGGAGCCAGATTACACAGCCATCTATAAAACAGATAAGGATAAAAATAATCAAGTTTCGCTTCAAAATGCACGCCGACCGGATACACATAGCTTGAGTGGAAGCACTTGGGTGGCTACACCGAAGTACCCGAAAACAAAAGAAGTAGGTAACATTACTTATCGTCTGTATGGTTGGTATACGGATGAGGCTTGTACAAACGAGTTTAATTTCGCAACTATGACCATTAATACAGATACAACTTTCTACGCAAAGTATGTGCCTGCTTCTGCAAACCTGACTGTTACCAAAACCGTTACCGGCAAACTTGGCGACACCAACAAAGCCTTTACCTTTACAATTACCAAAGCTGATGGGGCATCGGCAAATATTATTGATGCCAATGTTGAGATTAGCGAAGCAGATCGTGCAAAGGTTGAATGGAAAGGTAATGGTCAGTTTACGCTGAAAGACGGAGCTTCGATTACCTTCAAGAATCTGCCAAGTGGTGAGTACAAGATTTTAGAGGAAGATTACACCGGCGAAAAGTACGAGACCAGCTGGCAGATTGGTACAGACGGTGAAGTACAAGAAAAGAATAGTACTGCAACTGTAACAATCGGTACAACTGAGCAGACGGTTCACTTCACCAACCATCGAACTCTCGAGCCTGACCTTGGTGTCCTCCTCGACACCCTGCCTTACATCGTCATCCTTGCTGTGGTGGCTGGCGGCGTGGCCCTGCTGATGCTGCGCAAGCACCGTAAGGAAGATGACTAAAGGGGGCTGACCGCATGGCGAAGAAGAAAGCGCCCCAGCGGCTGGCCGGTGCAGAGGAAAGCTGTATCAGCCCGGAACAGGAAGCGATCATCCAGTGGTTCCGGACGGTGAAATTCCGCAAGAGCCTGCTGGGCGGCGTGGACGAAGCGGCCATGTGGAAGAAGCTGGAAGAGCTTTACGCCCTGTACGAAGCCGCCATCCGCGCCGAGCGCACAAGGTACAATGTGCTGCTGGAAGCCTCTCCGTCAAAGCCTGACGGCTTTGCCACCTCCCCTGATAGGGCAACGACAACGACCGCCGCCAGTGGTGAACCCGGGAACGTAAACCTGGCTCCCACCAAAGTTGACAGTTTTGCCAAGGGCTCCCCTACTAGGGGAGCTGGCACGGCGACAGCCGTGACTGAGAGGTTTAATCCGGAATCTGACAGCTCTGACCCCCAAAAGGAGGCGCATTCCGATGCACCCGCTGGACAATGAAGCCCTGAAACTGGGGGCAAAGGCGGTGCGCCGCCGCAGGCTGGACGCTGAGAACCGGCAGGATTTTATCAGCCTGCTGGGCCGCGTTGTGGTGATCCTGCTGTGCGCGTGGGTGCTGTTCACGCAGGTGTTCCTGCTCACGCAGGCCAAGGGCAGCAGCATGTTCCCCGCGGTAAAGGATGGCGACCTGCTCATCTGCTACCGCCTGCAAAAAAACTACGCAAAAAACGACGTTGTGGTCTACACCCAGGGCGGCAAGCTCCGGGTGGGCCGCATCCTTGGGCGCGAGGGCGACCTTGTGGCTCTGGACGACAGCGGCACCCTTGTGGTGAACGGCGCGGTGCAGAGCGGCGAGATCCTCTACCCCACCTACGCAAAAGACGCGCTGGAGTACCCCTACACGGTGCCGGAGGGCTGCTTTTTTGTGCTGGGCGATTACCGCACACAATCCGAGGACAGCCGGGACTTTGGCCCGGTTCCGCTGGAGGATGTGCAAGCAAAAGTAATTACACTACTGCGGCGACGCAGTCTGTAATACCATGGAAGCCGGAAGAAGCTGCCGGCATCCTGCCTGTGAACCGCGGAGTTTGGGCCGTGGCACAGGAGTACGAACTATTTCTTACTAGGGAGGAATTACAATGAAACTGAAGAAATTCTTCGCGGGCGTTGTGGCTGCCGCCATGATGCTCACCGTCGGCGCTACCGCTGTGTTGGCGACCAACACAACAGATTCGATGATTGTTGCAGATAACAATGGCGTTGCAAACTTTACTCTGACCAAGAAGCTGATGGTGGCAGAAGGTACTGCACCTCAGAAGATGACTTTTAATTTTACTGTGAGCGGACGTGATGCTGATGCAGCCAAGGGCGCTAAAGCAGGTACACTTGGTAAAGATTTTACCACACAGCCTAGTGTGACGCTCGAAAAGACTGGTAATGAGCAGTTTACCACATCTACTACTGCATATTCTCAGACCTTCAGCATTGACCTTGTTAAGCTGCTGGGCGACAACTACAACAAGGTTGGCAAATACGCTTATACCATCTCTGAGAATGAAACCAAGATTCCTGGCATTACCAAGGATTCTCACGAATATGAGATGATCGTTACTGTCGTGAACAAGGAAAAGGATAATCTGACCAGCGATACTGGTTACGGTTATTTTGTTGGTATGTATGACGCTGACGGAAACAAGGTTCCGGCCGAGTTTACGAATACCTATAATTCCTATTCTCTGGAAGTGGAGAAGACTGTTAAGGGCAACTTTGGCGATTTGAATGATATTTTCACCTTCTACATTACTCTTGGCAAAGAGGCTGGTAAGGACGATAACTACGCAACCGCAACCGTGAAGGTTTCTGATACCAGTAATCCTGCCAACAATGCAAGCTGGACTATTGGTGGCGGTCAGCAGACTATTACCCTGAAGCATGGTCAGACTGCTACTATTTCGAATCTGCCTGTTGGTGTGACCTATACCGTTACTGAGAAGAAGACTAACGACGATGGTAGTGCATGGGTTTATACTACTACTACTGGTGAAGCAACTGCTGAAGCTAATAAAACGATTGCGGCTGGTGATAACAAGGTTGAGATCGTCAACGAACATCAGGGCACCCCTGACATGGGCGTTATCCTCGACAACGCTCCTTACATCGCTCTGCTGGCCATCGTTGCCATTGGCGGTGTGGCCCTGATGCTGAACAAGCGCCGCCGCGACGAGGAGTAATTGCTCGCGGTAGATTAAACCCCACCGTCATCCCTTGCGGGATGCCACCGCCCCTAGTAGGGGCGGCCTTGGCAAAACCGTGAAGCTTTGCGCCATGCCAAGGGCCCCCCTATTAGC
>OLRS01001562.1_pt1 | contig 21547 bp, 18 predicted proteins | sample 1673171 | NCBI WGS metagenome assembly OLRS01 (sample SAMEA3136762, study PRJEB25190) | human gut metagenome | biome: human gut; feature: human-associated habitat; material: faeces | place: Austria | collected 2013
ACGCCGATGGTACTGCGTAACAGTGGGAGAGTAGGTAGCCGCCATTTTTAGAGAATCCCCGCCAGTCTTTATTGACTGGCGGGGATTTCTTGTTTTGGCAGTTTAGGAAAAAATAGCTATATTTGCCGACGACAATTATTTTATTAAACGTTTAAAGCAAATTAAAAGGTATGAAAACAAAACTTTTTTTGGCTGCTGTAGCAGTAACATTTTCTTTCGCTGTGATCTCTTGTTCTGGTAACAAAGCTAATAACGCTGCCGCTTCTGAAGGTGAAGAAGCAACAGTTGAAACTGTAGAAATTGTTGCTGTTGAAGCAACTGACTCTTGCTGCCAGGCTAAAGACTCTTGTGCTACTGCTTGCGATAAGAAAGCTGATTGCACAGAAAAGAAGGAATGCTGTGATAAAAAGTAATCTATTGATTTAGAACGATAAATTAAAAGGGGGGATAGTGTGTCTGCACTATGCCCCCTTTTTCTGTTTGATGAAATACGGGGCTTTGTTAGTAATACTTTTCTGCTAATAACCGACTTTAACTTATGAAATGAAATTATTTTCGATAAAAAAGTAACGTATTATTTGGTAGTACAGAAATAATCCATACCTTTGCACCGTCAAACTATAAAAGAGACAAAAAATGAATCAGATGTTTATACATATTCTACTATGCGGTATTATTATTCTACTATCAAAGGTTAGTGGAAGTGAGTGCTGCGCGTAAATGTGTATACTGAAAATATACGAAAGCCTTTCTCACTTCCAAGTGTGAAAGGTTTTTTTTTGAGCCAATAATAACATAAAATGATAGAAGATGGACAATAGGTTATTTATTTTTGATACCACCCTTCGGGATGGTGAACAGGTTCCGGGATGCCAGTTGAACACAGTGGAGAAGATTCAGGTAGCGAAGGCACTCGAAGCTTTGGGGGTCGATGTAATTGAAGCCGGCTTCCCCATCTCCAGCCCGGGAGATTTTAATTCTGTGATTGAAATTTCTAAAGCGGTGACTTGGCCCACTATTTGTGCTTTGACCCGTGCTGTTCAGAAGGATATTGATGTAGCGGTAGACGCTTTGAAATTCGCCAAGCATAAACGTATCCATACAGGTATAGGTACTTCTGACTCTCATATTAAATATAAATTCAACTCCAATCGGGAAGAGATTATCGAACGCGCGGTAGCAGCAGTGAAGTATGCACGTCGTTTTGTGGATGATGTGGAATTTTATGCAGAGGATGCAGGACGTACCGACAATGAATATCTGGCACGTGTGGTAGAAGCGGTTATCAAAGCGGGAGCCACAGTGGTGAATATACCGGATACAACGGGTTACTGTCTGCCTTCCGAATATGGTGCAAAGATTAAATATTTGATTGATCATGTAGACGGCATTGATAACGCGATTCTTTCTACTCACTGTCATAACGATTTGGGAATGGCAACAGCAAATACGATTGCTGGTGTTCTGAATGGAGCCCGTCAGGTAGAGGTGACCATTAACGGTATCGGCGAACGTGCTGGAAATACCGCTCTCGAAGAAATCGCAATGATTATCAAGAGTCATCATGAGATTGATATTCAGACCAATATCAATACACAGAAGATTTATCCGACCAGCCGTATGGTATCCAGTTTGATGAATATGCCTGTCCAGCCGAATAAAGCAATCGTAGGTCGCAATGCTTTTGCCCATTCATCGGGTATCCATCAGGATGGTGTGTTGAAGAATGTAGAAACTTACGAGATTATCGATCCGCATGATGTAGGCATCGATGATAACTCTATCGTACTGACTGCCCGTAGCGGACGTGCGGCATTGAAGAATCGCCTGTCGTTGTTGGGAGTTAACCTGGATCAGGAAAAACTGGATAAGGTATATGAGGAGTTTCTGAAACTGGCCGATAAGAAAAAAGATATCAATGATGATGATGTATTGGTATTGGCAGGAGCAGACCGCAGCCAGAATCATCGTATTAAGTTGGAGTATTTGCAGGTGACAAGTGGTGTCGGTGTACGTTCGGTTGCTAGTCTGGGACTGAATATTTCCGGTGAGAAGTTTGAAGCTTGTGCGAGTGGTAATGGTCCGGTGGATGCTGCCATCAAGGCTCTGAAAAAGATCGTAGATCGTCACATGACATTGAAAGAATTCACTATTCAGGCTATTAGCAAGGGAAGTGATGATGTAGGTAAGGTTCATATGCAGGTGGAATATGATAATCAGATTTATTATGGCTTCGGAGCAAATACGGATATTATAGCCGCATCGGTAGAAGCTTATATTGACTGTATTAATAAATTCAAGGCATAAAGGAACAGCGAAAGTGGTATTGAAATACGTACCCTGCATTAATTATAAATCATACATAGTAAAAATAGATATAACAGATGAATACATTATTTGATAAAATATGGGATGCCCACGTGGTGACTACGGTGGAAGATGGGCCGACACAACTTTATATTGATCGTTTATATTGTCATGAAGTGACCAGTCCGCAGGCTTTTGCCGGATTGCGCGAGCGTGGCATCAAGGTATTGCGTCCGGAAAAGGTATTCTGTATGCCCGATCACAATACTCCGACACATGATCAGGATAAACCGATTGAAGACCCGATCTCCAAGACTCAGGTGGATACACTGACGAAAAATGCGAAAGATTTCGGTCTGACACATTTCGGTATGATGCATCCTAAAAACGGAATTATCCATGTGGTAGGTCCGGAACGTGCACTGACACTGCCGGGCATGACGATTGTTTGCGGTGACTCGCATACTTCTACTCACGGTGCAATGGGAGCTATCGCTTTCGGCATCGGTACCAGTGAAGTGGAAATGGTACTGGCTTCACAATGTATCCTTCAGTCAAGACCGAAAACAATGCGAATTACCGTAGATGGCGAACTGGGTAAAGGAGTGACTGCGAAAGATGTCGCTCTGTACATGATGTCTAAGATGACTACCAGCGGAGCTACCGGTTACTTCGTGGAATATGCAGGTTCGGCCATCCGCAATCTGACTATGGAAGGACGTCTTACTCTTTGTAATCTGTCCATTGAAATGGGAGCACGTGGTGGTATGGTTGCTCCGGATGAAGTGACTTTCGAATATATCAAAGGACGTGAGAATGCTCCGCAGGGGGAAGCATGGGATCAGGCTATGGAATACTGGAAAACGCTGAAGAGCGATGATGACGCCGTATTCGATCAGGAGGTCCGTTTTGATGCAGCGGATATCGAGCCGATGATTACGTACGGAACCAATCCGGGCATGGGAATGGGAATTACGCAAAACATTCCTACTACGGAAGGAATGGGAGAGGCTGCACAGGTTTCTTTCAAAAAATCGATGGAATATATGGGATTCCAGCCGGGTGAATCGTTACTGGGTAAAAAGATTGATTACGTATTTCTGGGTGCTTGTACTAATGGCCGTATTGAGGACTTCCGCGCATTCGCTTCTCTAGTGAAGGGACGCAGGAAAGCGGATAATGTAATCGCATGGCTGGTTCCGGGATCATGGATGGTTGATGCACAGATTCGTAAGGAAGGAATTGACAAGATATTGACTGAAGCGGGATTTGCAATCCGTCAGCCGGGATGTTCAGCATGCCTTGCGATGAATGATGACAAGATTCCTGCAGGAAAATATTCAGTATCAACCAGTAACCGTAACTTTGAAGGTCGTCAGGGACCGGGAGCCCGTACTTTACTGGCCAGCCCGTTGGTTGCTGCTGCCGCTGCGGTGACAGGAGTGATTACCGACCCGCGTGAGCTGATGTAATTTCAATCGTAATTTGTAAATATTTAAATTGTAAACAGAAAGATGGCTAAGACAAAATTTAATATAATAACAAGTACTTGTGTACCCCTTCCTTTAGAGAATGTAGATACTGACCAGATTATTCCGGCACGTTTTCTGAAAGCAACGACTCGTGAAGAGAAGTTTTTCGGTGATAACCTGTTTCGTGACTGGCGTTATAATGCCGACGGTTCGCTGAATAAGGATTTCGTGCTGAACGATCCTACGTATAGCGGACAGATATTGGTGGCAGGAAAGAACTTTGGTTCGGGTTCCAGCCGCGAACACGCAGCCTGGGCGATTGCCGGATATGGTTTCCGTGTGGTAGTATCGAGCTTCTTTGCCGATATTCACAAAAATAATGAGTTGAACAACTTCGTACTTCCGGTAGTTGTTACTGAAGGATTTTTGCAGGAACTCTTCGACTCGATCTTTGCTGATCCGAAGATGGAAGTGGAAGTGAACCTTCCCGAACAGACCATCACTAATAAAGCAACGGGTAAGAGTGAACATTTTGAAATCAACGCTTATAAGAAACTTTGTCTGATGAACGGACTGGATGACATAGACTTCTTGCTAAGCAATAAAAATAAAATAGAAGAATGGGAAAACAAGGCGTCAAAATAGAGATCATGGACACAACGCTCCGTGACGGTGAACAAACCAGCGGAGTATCTTTTGTGCCCCATGAGAAACTAATGATTGCCCGTTTACTATTGGAGGATTTGAAGGTAGACCGGGTAGAGGTTGCTTCAGCACGTGTATCGGAAGGTGAGTTTGAAGCCGTGAAGATGATTTGTGATTGGGCAGCCCGCCGCAATCTGCTTCAGAAAGTGGAAGTGCTGGGATTTGTGGACGGTCATACTTCGGTGGACTGGATACAACGTACCGGGTGCCGTGTCATCAATCTTCTTTGTAAGGGGTCATTGAAACATTGTACCCAACAATTGAAAAAGACTCCCGAAGAACATATCGCAGATATTATCAACGTAGTACATTACGCAGATGAACAGGATATCGGAGTGAATGTATATCTGGAAGACTGGAGTAACGGAATGAAAGATTCTCCCGAATATGTGTTTCAGTTGATGGATGGCTTGAAGCAGACAAGCATCAGACGTTATATGTTGCCTGATACATTGGGAATCCTGAACCCGCTGCAGGTGATAGAATATATGCGGAAGATGAAGAAGCGTTATCCGAATACCCATTTTGATTTTCACGCGCATAATGACTATGATCTGGCGGTAAGTAATGTGCTGGCTGCCGTGTTGAGTGGTGTCAGAGGACTGCATACTACGATCAACGGACTTGGCGAACGGGCCGGTAATGCGCCCCTTTCCAGTGTGCAGGCTATTCTGAAAGATCATTTCAATGCAATGACCAATATTGACGAAAGCCGCCTGAATGATGTCAGTCGGGTAGTAGAATCCTATTCCGGTATTGTAATTCCTGCCAATAAGCCGATTGTGGGAGAGAATGTCTTTACACAAGTTGCAGGCGTTCACGCCGACGGCGATAATAAGAATAATTTGTATTGTAATGATTTACTTCCCGAACGTTTCGGACGTAAACGTGAGTATGCATTAGGAAAAACAAGTGGGAAGGCAAATATCCGTAAGAACCTCGAAGATCTGGGACTGGAACTCGATGAAGATGCCATGCGCAAGGTGACGGAGCGAATCATTGAACTGGGGGACAAGAAAGAATTGGTGACTCAGGAGGATTTGCCGTATATTGTATCGGATGTCTTGAAACACGGGGCGATAGGCGAGAAGGTCAAGCTGAAGAGTTATTTTGTAAATCTGGCTCACGGTCTGAAACCGATGGCGACTTTAAAGATCGAAATAAACGGAAAGGAATACGAAGAAAGTTCAAGTGGCGATGGTCAGTATGATGCTTTCGTACGTGCGTTGCGTAAAATTTATAAAGTGACGTTAGGACGTAAATTCCCCATGTTGACGAATTATGCGGTATCTATCCCACCGGGTGGACGTACAGATGCGTTTGTGCAGACAGTAATTACCTGGAACTATGACGAACAGGTGTTCCGTACCCGTGGACTTGATGCCGACCAGACGGAGGCTGCCATCAAAGCAACAATGAAGATGTTGAATCTACTTGAAGAATAAGTTGATTTTATATTAACATGCATTTGATGCTTCCGATATGACAGAGATTAATTAACTTTGAGTAGTATAAAAGATAAAAAGAAAAGTAACATGGATTTTAAAATTGCTGTATTAGCAGGCGACGGTATCGGACCGGAGATTTCGGTACAAGGTGTAGATGTAATGAGTGCCGTTTGCGAGAAGTTTGGCCACAAAGTAAGTTACGAATATGCAATCTGCGGTGCAGATGCGATTGATAAAGTAGGTGATCCGTTCCCGGAAGAAACATATGAGGTTTGCAAGAATGCAGATGCTGTTTTGTTTTCGGCCGTAGGTGATCCGAAGTTTGATAATGACCCTACTGCAAAAGTTCGTCCGGAGCAGGGATTGCTGGCAATGCGTAAGAAATTGGGATTGTTTGCTAATATTCGTCCGGTACAGACATTCAAATGCCTGATCCATAAATCTCCGTTGCGTGCGGAACTGGTTGAGAATGCGGATTTCATCTGCATCCGTGAGCTGACCGGCGGTATGTACTTCGGTGAGAAATATCAGGATAATGATAAAGCATACGATACAAACTACTACACTCGTCCGGAAATTGAACGTATCCTGAAAGTTGCTTTTGAATATGCAATGAAACGCAGAAAGCACCTGACTGTGGTAGACAAGGCAAATGTTCTGGCTTCTTCCCGTCTGTGGCGTCAGATTGCACAGGAAATGGCTCCCAATTATCCGGAGGTGACAACTGACTATATGTTTGTGGATAATGCTGCCATGAAGATGATCCAAGAACCAGCTTTCTTTGACGTGATGGTGACTGAAAATACATTCGGGGATATTCTGACTGACGAAGGTTCTGTTATCAGCGGCTCTATGGGATTGCTTCCTTCGGCTTCTACCGGTGAAAGTACTCCGGTATTCGAACCGATTCATGGTTCATGGCCACAGGCGAAGGGCTTGAATATTGCGAACCCGTTGGCACAGATTCTGTCTGTAGCTATGTTATTTGAATACTTCGACTGCAAGGAAGAAGGTGCGCTGATTCGTAAGGCGGTTGATGCATCACTGGATGAAAACGTACGTACACCTGAAATTCAAGTGGCCGATGGTGCCAAATACGGTACAAAGGAAGTAGGACAGTGGATTGTTGACTATATCAAGAAGGCTTAAACAGATCTTCTGAATAAGATATATGGAGGCTGGATTCTTTAAATGGAGTTCAGCCTCTTTTTTGTTCATTCCGTTTCTTTGTTTTTTTACTGAAGAAAATGAGTCCGTTGGGAGAAAAACCTAGTCGGACTGTTAAAAAGTAAAAGAGTAAGATATTTGCTAATGAAAAACAGTACATTTGCACAGATTAATACACAAGTGCTATGACAAAAAATTATCTATTCTTACTGTTGGGTTTGCTGCTTGCAGCGTGTAGTTCTGATGACAAGGACGAACAACCGATTTTAGTAACCAATGTTGTAATGCCTGCTTCGGGAACAGTATTCAAGCCCGGTGAAAAGGTAACGATAATGGCGAAAGGATTTCAAGACAATGATGAAATCATGTTCGATATTCGCTGGCCGCTTCAAGACGAAGTGCTGCATGAAGGATATGCTAAAGGGGGACGGGGTGTTATAACGGAAAAGACGGCTACGAGCATTACTTTTCTGGCTCCCGGACACTGGCCTGCTTCTACAACGGAAATCTTGTTACGCCGCTCCGGTCAAATGATGTCTTTAGGAAAGATTTCGGTGGCGGATGGACAGGCACCCAAAGATTTTCAGCTTTATGGTATCATTAATTCCCGTTCCAATACCCACCGTCCTCATGCTATCGAATACATCAATCTTGAAAAGCCTCAGACGGCAGAGATAGTACGACTTGGAGATAATCAAGACTTCTCTTGTGTAGTCAACCTTCTCGGAAGCTGGAGCCTTAGTGGAGTATGGACGAAGGATGATCACCGTACGACCGGACTTTATGATCTTTCTATGAACTATTGGGAAAAGCCGGGAGCTGATCAGCTTGTAACAATGGGGATAGCGACCGCTAACTCTGTATTTGGGGTATATCAAGGCGGAGACCGTTTATTTGTTAAAACAGTTAATGTGATGCCCTATACCAGAATGTATGTGCCGGAGAAACCTGATTATGGTTTTCTGCTGCCCGAAGGGATGAAGGCTGAAGCATTGTCACGTTATCCTTGTATACAAATGAGTGATGGAAATATACTCTGTTCGGCTGATAACGGCGATGGAACTTTTTCACCAGTAGTTTTGAACGGGCAAAATATAGAAGAGAAAAGTATATATGTTGGCGAACCGATAGAGGCTGTGGCATTGATCCCTTTTTGGATAGTTAAGCCTGTAGAAGGTATGGGAACGGCTAAATATACACGTGTTGGCGGATATATCGTATCGAAGAGAAATGGTGCTACAATAACGGAGGGAGATGGAACAGAATTTAGACTATGGAACCCGACTACAAAGATGCTGGATGAACCTTTCACCACATTCTCTAGTGCTGCGTGTTCAGTAGCCACACTTGTTTCGGATGATTTTAAGAAACAGGAGCTTTATGTATTGTTTGATGGTAGTCGGAATGGAAGGCTGATTTATGTATATGATTTACTAAAAGGTAGCTGGGAGTCATTATATCCAGGGGGGCGGATTTCCTTATTCAGAAATCGTATTAGCCCGATAAGATTATTACTCAGCTATTCTCCGGGCTACTATGCACAAAGGCCCTTTTTCATGCTTATATGAAGCAATGGAGATAAAGCCGGACTGCAAGAGTATGGATTTCAATTCATCACAAGAACGAATAATCATCCCGTCAATCAGATTTGTCCAAGTTTTGACTGACGGGTTATTCAGTTCGCAGCAAATCAGGAAATGTCCGTTTCGCTTTAATACCCGTGTTACTTCGGTGAATGCTTTCGGAAGATCGTTCCAAAAGTAAACCGTCTCGAAGGCAGTGACCACGTCGAACATTTCATGGGTATAAGGCAGCGTGTCTACCGTGCCTTGTTCTATAAAACAGCGGGTGGAAAGATATTTCTTGTTTTTCTTCTGTGCGAAAAGGACACTTTCCGGAGAAATGTCAATGCCGTATGCTTTTCCTTGCGGACAGCGATGCATCAGCTGTGTAAGATTGGCTCCGCCACCGCAACCAATGTCGAGCACATTCCATTCCTTATTCCATACTATATGTGACATTCCCCATTCGGAAAGCAAAGTGTGTCGTTTGTTCATTTCCCGGAGAATGACTCTTCCCCAAAAGCCTTCAGGCTTTTTGAGATTGTGGAATAACTTATGGATGATATTTCTTTTGCCCATGTTATAAACTAACTTTGCACGATGGAATAGATGATAATGCCTGCTAAAGTCAGCAATCCGGTATAGATCATAACTTCCGTTTGTTTTATTCCGGCGCCTTTTCCAGGAGCAGTAGTGTCTGACTGAAGTTGTGGCGTTAACTTGTGGGCGATAAAGTAGAACAGCCAACCTCCGAATCCACCGATAATGGCTCCTGCTACTAAATCACCGGGATAATGCAATCCCAGATACAGGCGTGTATAAGAGTTGGTAAATGCCCAAAGTACGATAAATATGCTTAACCAGCGTTTGCGGAACAGGCAAATCAGAAATATGGCAAGTCCGAAAGAATTGGCAGCATGACAGGAAGGGAAACCGAATCCTCCTCCTCGTCTTCCATTCACAATATAGACCAAATCCGCTATCGGATTTTCCGGATTGGAGGGACGCAGACGACCTACCAACGGACGAAGAAAACTATTGCACATCTGATCGGCAAACGTGATAGTGAGGGCGATCGCTACCACATAGCACAAAACCACTTTCCAATGAAAATTCTTGAGCAGTATATATAAGATACTGGCATACATCGGGACCCATATAACTTTACCTGTAAATGCGCTCATGAAGTAATCCCAGAAAGGCGAATGTATTCCGTTGAAGAACAAAAGCAGTTGGGTGTCTATATCCGAAAGAAATTCTATCATAAAATAAATCGTATTATTAAAATATGGATTTGTCTGATCTTATCGCTTAGCCAGGTCATCATATAGTTTCTGAAGGAAGGCTTTTCCTTTTTCCAGATTGGCCCCTTTCTCTGTCCCTTCATCTATCTGGACGGTGTTGGCATCCAGATTGTACACTAATTGATTTTCCGCAGTCACCATGCCAAACAGGGTCGGTTCCGTGAAATATCCGAAGTGGGGAGAAGACGGGTTAAAGATATTCTTGCTGAAAGTAAAGTCATCGTGCGGCAATCCGAGCTGAGAAAGCAGCGTAGCGGCAATATCGATCTGCGAAGCGTATGTGTCTACCACTCGTGGTTCTTTCACGGCTCCTCCGATCAGTATTAGCGGAATTGTATGCCCTTCCAGCGGATTTTCTACCGGACGCGGATAAGCTCCCAAATGATCCGGTACAAGTACGATCAGTGTATTCTTCCACATCGGGGTCTCCTTATACTGTCTCACAAAATCTCCTACGCAACTATCAGCATAGGCGAAAGCATTCAGCACTTTATCGTCTAATCGGTAGAACGGAACTTCAAACGGCTCGTGACTGCTTGATGTCTGCACGATTTTAAAGAAAGGTTCCTGCTGCTTCTCTTCTTTGAGGTCTTTCAGGAAACGTTGGAAAAGTGTATGATCCGGTGCTCCCCATTTACCCTGACGTTCGGACAAAGGAAAATCCGTCTCGGAGATAATCTTCTCAATACCCGATGAAACCAGATAAGAGCGCATATTGGTGAAGTCTGCATCCCCTCCGTAATAGTATTCCAAACTGTATCCGGCATTTTTCAGACTGCGAGGAATGGAAGGAAGTCCGTCCGTTTTCTCAGGATACTTCATTATGCTGGTACTCGGCTGACCGGGATAACCACTGATAATAGATGCCAGTCCTCGATCCGTCCGGAAACTGTTTGCGTAGAAATTAGTGAATAACACTCCTTCTTTACCGAATTTATCCATATTCACTGCTACATTCGGCTGTCCCCCCATTGTTTCCATTAAGTGTGTAGAAAAACTTTCGAGGATAATAAAGATGATATTCGGGCGTTGAGTATTTAGAATTTGCGGGATACTGTCTGTTGCTGCCACAGGTTTATCCAGCATTTCGGCCAACAGGTCATCTGCAACTTTCGGGTCCATAAACCGATATTGCTTATCGAAATTGTTTTGATGGGTAGCAGAATACATAAAACTGAATGCCGGATTGATGGCTGCATGATTCATCCGTTGGTTTTGGCTATAGTATACTTTGCTCAGGTTCATTGTCGATACGGAAAAACCGCCACGGATAGGAATGAAGAGCGCAGCTGTCAGTAATAAAAGGACGAGAGATACATACTGCCGCTGATAAGGTATCTTCAACGGTGCTTTCTCCCGGATAAGTACGGCGTAGAAAATACCGTAGAGGATGGCTGCATAGATCAGCATAGCTAGGATTCCGAGTAATATGAACCAGAAGCTGACGCTTGCCATGGCATCTTTCGGAGATGAGAAGAAGTAGAAGATCGGGGTGGCATCCAGCCGGAATCCCCAGAAACCGTATAAGCCCAGATCGATGATGAAGATGCAGGACATCACAAAAGCGATGATTCCGAAGTAACCTTGCCGGATGCGGCGTAGTATGGAAGATTTTGTCCAGGCGGAAGCGATAAGCAGGAAGCCCGGGATGGCAGTCAGATATCCTGCCAGTGAGAAATCCAGCGGCAAGCCGTGCCACATCACGCTGAAATAATCGCCGATTGAGGCGTCTGTATAGAGTTCATGGTAGTAAGCCATGAAAATAGGTTTTTGAAGGACAAACAGAAGAACGAACAAAAAATAAGTCGTGAGAAATTGCAGGATTCTCTTTTTCATATCTATAAACTTAAAAATATTGAACGGAGACAAAGGTACAATTCTTTTCTGTATCTTTGCGCATCAACCTGATAAAACGAGGTGAATGATGGCAAAAATTGCGAATAAATTAACAGATTTAGTGGGTAATACACCTCTAATGGAACTTTCCGGATATAGTGGAAAGTATGGTCTTAATCAGAATATTATCGCTAAACTGGAGGCTTTTAATCCGGCGGGAAGCGTAAAAGACAGAGTCGCTCTTTCTATGATTGAAGATGCGGAGGCCCGCGGGGCACTGAAACCCGGTGCCACCATTATCGAACCGACCAGTGGAAATACGGGAGTCGGACTGGCGATGGTAGCTACCATTAAAGGGTATCACCTGATATTGACTATGCCCGAAACGATGAGTCTGGAACGGCGAAACCTGTTGAAAGCACTGGGGGCGCAGATTGTGCTGACAGATGGCTTGGGCGGGATGGCTGCTTCTATTGCCAAGGCGCAGGAGTTGCGCGATAGTATCCCCGGATCGGTGATCCTGCAACAGTTTGAAAATCCTTCGAACGCTGCTGTCCACGAGCGGACAACAGGAGAAGAAATCTGGCGGGATACGGATGGTGAAGTGGCAGTGTTCGTTGCCGGAGTAGGAACCGGAGGTACGATTTGCGGCGTGGCACGCGCCTTAAAAAAACATAATCCGGATGTTCATATCGTTGCGGTTGAACCTGCGTCGTCTCCCATATTGGCAGGAGGTCAGGCAGCATCACACCGCATACAGGGAATCGGGGCGAATTTTATTCCGAAACTTTATGATGCTTCTGTAGTGGATGAAGTGATCGGTGTGCCCGATGACGAAGCCATTCGTGCGGGGCGGGAATTGGCTGCAACAGAAGGTTTGTTGGCCGGAATCTCTTCGGGAGCGGCCGTATATGCAGCCCGTCAGTTGGCACAGCGTCCGGAGTTCAGGAACAAAAAAATCGTTGCGTTGTTACCTGATACGGGAGAACGTTATCTGTCGACCGAGTTGTTCGCTTTTGATGCCTATCCTTTGGATTAATATTTGAATCATGATAAGAATTATTTTAATTTTATTTCTTAGCTTTCCGGTTGCCCTGTGTGCGCAGACCTATCAGCAATTATCAGAAAAGGCAATTGAATATATCGAAATGGACAGTCTTTCCAAAGCCGAAGAACTACTGCTTCAGGCTTTGAAACTGGAGCCGAAGAATGCAAAGAATGCTATGCTTTTTTCCAATCTGGGATTGGTACAGCGTCGGTTGGGTGAATATGACAAGGCACTCGAATCTTATTCTTTTGCGCTGAACTTTGCTCCATTGGCAGTACCTATTCTGCTGGACCGAGCTGCGATTAATCTGGAAATGGGGAATACAGACCGTGCTTATACCGATTATTGTCAGGTACTTGACGAAGATAAACAGAATAAAGAAGCGCTGTTGATGCGGGCATATATCTATGTGCTCCGGAGGGATTACCCCGCGGCACGAATCGATTATAATCGCTTGTTGGAGATTGACCCGCAAAGTTATAGCGGTCGGCTTGGGCTGGCTACCTTGGAACAGAAAGAAGGAAAATTCAAGGAAGCGCTCGAAATTCTTAATAAGATGATTACGGCAACTCCCGAAGACGCGACTCTTTACATTGCCCGTGCAGATGTGGAACGGGAGATGAAGCATGAAGATCTGGCTTTGGTCGATTTGGAGGAAGCTATTCGCCTGAATCCTTCTTCGGCGGATGCCTATTTGTTGCGTGGCAATATTTATCTGACACAGAAAAAGAAAGCATTGGCAAAGATGGACTTTGAAAAAGCTATTTCGCTGGGCATACCTCCTGCTGATTTGCACGAGCAGCTGAAACAATGTAAATAAAAGACAAAACTAAAAACATATTACTACTAATTAATACCCAAACAGAAAATGAAACGTATTGTTTTTTTAGATTACGTGCGCGTGTTCGCATGTTTCCTCGTTATGGTGGTACACGCCAGTGAAAACTTTTATGGTGCTGCCGGATCTACGGACATGGCGGGACCGCAATCTTTTTTAGCCAGTGAAGCAGACCGATTGTGGGTGGCCGTGTACGATGGTTTTTCACGCATGGCAGTACCATTGTTTATGATTGTCTCTGCTTATCTGCTGGTACCGATGAAGGAGGGACAGACTTCATGGCAGTTCTACCGCCGACGCTTCACTCATATCCTGCCACCGTTTTTTATATTTATGATACTCTATAGTATCCTGCCGATGTTGTGGGGACAGATAGACAGCGAGACATCAATAAAGGATATGTCTCGAATATTCCTGAACTTCCCGACGCTTGCCGGACACCTTTGGTTCATGTATCCCCTGATAAGTCTTTACCTGTTTATACCTATTATATCTCCTTGGTTGAGTAAAGCCACTGCAAAAGAAGAACGTTTCTTCATAGGACTGTTCCTGTTATCAACGTGTATGCCGTACTTCAATCGCTGGTTTGGTGAAGTGTGGGGGCAGTGTTTTTGGAACGAATACCATATGTTGTGGTATTTCTCAGGCTATCTTGGATATCTTGTGTTGGCACACTACATACGTGTACACTTAAAATGGGATCGTTCCAAACGTTTCATTGTAGGACTCATTTCAATGGTTGCCGGGGCTGCGCTGACTATTTACTCATTCTATATACAGGCTATTCCCGGAATTACTCATTCTACCCCTGTCATAGAAATAGGATGGGCTTTCTGTACGATTAACTGTGTACTTCTTACAGCGGGTACATTCCTTCTCTTCACTTGTATAAATCGGCCGGAAGCTCCGCGTTTCGTAACAGATATGTCGAAACTTAGCTATGGTATGTACCTTATGCATATATTCTGGCTCGGGTTATGGGCGACAGTATTCAAAAATACGCTGGAACTGCCTACTGTTTCCGCCATCCCATGTATTGCAGTGACTACATTTGTCTGCTGTTATATAACGACAAAGATTATCTCATTCATACCGGGCAGTAAATGGATTATAGGCTAAATAGATCGGATGTTCTTGAATTAAACAAAAAAGGGAAGCGATTGCTTCCCTTTTTTGTTTACTCATCTTATTATATGGTCCTTCCTGGTTACGCTTGAATAAGTTACTCTTTATTAAAGGTAAATCGATGGGACGGCTCAATACATTATTATACAAACTGCTTAATCAGATTCACAAACTCTTTTCCATATTTCTTCTTCTTAAACTCTCCGATACCACTGATTTCTCCGAATGCTTCGATGGTAGTCGGCCGTGAAATACTGAGCAGATGCAACACCTTATCCGATAGAACGATATATGCCGGAAGGCCATCCTGATCGGCAATCTGTTTCCGCAATCCCCGTAGTGCTTCGAATAAATCTTCGTTTTCTCCACCGGGGATACCGAAAGGAAGTTCTTTTGCGATGACCACCTTCTTCTTTTTCCCTTTTCCTGTGACGATTTCTTCCCGATGAATCACGGCAAGCATTGCTTTCGCTTTTCCAAAAAGAATGTTACTTCCGCTTGGAGTGATTTTGAGATGGTTATTTTCATTGTAGGCTATTTCGAAATAGCCTAGTTGTAGCATTTGAAGTAAATAATCCTGCCAGTCACGAGGTGGTATGTCTCTTCCTGCGCCAAACGTCTTTAATTCCTGATATCCTTTTGCCGTAACTTCTGCCGAATAACTTCCACGAAGAATATCAATTAATATCCCTGTACTTATTTGTTGTTCTGCACGAGCTATGGCGCTCAACGCTTTTTGTACGATGACTGTACCGTCAAAGCGTTGTGGAGGGTTTTTACAGACATCACAGTTGCCACAATCTTCTGTTGAGGTTTCTCCGAAATAGCTCAGCAGGATTCTTCTGCGGCAGATGTCCGCTTCTGCGTATTGCTGCATACGTTGCAACTTTTCCAGATTGATTGTCTGTTGGTTGCTTTCTGTGGCGAATTTAGTTAACAGGATCAGATCGCCCAGTGAATAGAACAATACAGTATCGCTTGGTAAGCCATCCCGTCCGGCACGCCCGATTTCCTGATAAAAACTTTCAATACTTTTAGGAAGATTATAATGAATAACCCATCGGACATTCGATTTGTCAATTCCCATACCAAAAGCAATGGTGGCGCATACTACCTGAATACGGTCATTAATGAAGTCATTCTGAGTCTCGTCCCGATGCTGCGGAGACAATCCGGCATGGTAGACACCGCATCGGATTCCCTGCTTTTGCAGCATTTGTGCTACAGTTTCCGTTTTATTACGGCTCATACAATAAATGATTCCACTTTCTTCTCTGTGGCGATGGATAAACTCCAGAATCGCTTTATTCTTCTCTTTTGCCTGAAAACCGCGTTTTACGTCCAGGCTGATGTTGGGACGGTCGAAAGAAGAAATAAACGTCCGGGGCTGTATCAGATGCAACTGTCGGATTATATCCTCACGGGTTATTTTGTCGGCTGTTGCCGTTAATGCAATAATCGGTACCTGCGGAAATTGCTGATGGAGCATTCCCATTTGTGTATATTCAGGACGGAAGTCATGCCCCCATTGGGAAATACAGTGGGCTTCGTCAATTGCGAAGAGCGAAATACTCATATCCCGCAACAGATAGTCCTTTTCCGCTATCAGCTTCTCCGGTGAAATATAAAGCAGTTTCAGGCGTCCTTCGATACAGGCACGGCGGAGATTGGCATTTTCCGTTTCGTCATTGCTGCTATTGAGTGCTCCTGCTGCGATGCCGTTGGCTTGCAATGTTTCTACCTGGTCTTTCATCAGTGAGATAAGCGGGGAGACCACTACAGCCGTTCCTTCAGAAAGCAATGCAGGTAGTTGATAACAGATCGATTTACCTCCTCCGGTGGGCATCAGTACCAGTGAATCCTGCTTGTTCAACAGGTGGCGGATGATTTCTTCCTGTAAGGGTCGGAAGCTGTCATAACCGAAATATGATTTTAGAGTTTCTTTCATCAACATTTGTTTAAACTTTGTGGCAAAGGTACGCTTTTCTTTAGCAATCTTTATCATGTCTCGATTTCTGTTTTGATTTTAATGCCCCAAGAGTTAAAGTTTCTTATTATTCACCCTTAATTCCTCTTTTTCAAGGTTTTTGATTGTTTTATTAGAAAAAAAATGCACAAAATAATTGTGTGTTTAAAAAAAAAGTAAGACATTTGTAACATGTAACGTTGCGAATGAGCAATTAATAACAAATAAACAAACCCTAACCAGTTAATTCAATGAGTGATTTAGAGAACAAAAAAGCGGAGGAAGCTCCAAAGAAACGTCCCTACAATTTGAGGGAAAAGAAAGAAAAGAAGGCTGCATATCGGTCATTAATCAGACCGGAACTGGCAGACGAGTTGTATGACAAGATTCTGAACATTGTAGTAGTTCAGAAGAAGTATAAAGATCCTGACTATTCAGCTAAAGATTTGGCTAAAGAGTTGAAGACCAATACTCGCTACCTTTCTGCAGTAGTGAATTCTCGTTTTGGTATGAACTACTCTTGTTTGTTGAATGAGTACAGAGTGAAAGACGCTCTGCATTTGTTGACAGACAAGCGTTATGCCGACAAGAATGTGGAAGAAATCAGTGCAATGGTTGGCTTTGCAAATCGTCAATCTTTTTACGCTGCATTTTACAAGAACGTAGGTGAAACTCCTAACGGATATCGCAAGAAACACGCTGAAAGTAAGAAGTAATTGCGTTTTCCGATACTGACCAAAAGGAATTACCTCTGAATGAAAAGTTCGGGGATAATTCCTTTTCTTATTTAATTAATCAATATCAGTAATTATGAAAAAACATTTTATTTCGATGGCAGTTACCGCTACGATCCTTGCATCCTGCGGTGGGGCCAAAACAACAACTGCTGAGGCAGATAAATTTGATTATACAGTGGAACAATTTGCAGACTTACAAATATTGCGGTACAAGGTTCCCGAATTCGAAACCTTGACGCTGAAACAGAAAGAACTGGTTTATTACTTGACTCAGGCTGCGCTGGAAGGACGCGACATCCTGTTTGATCAGAACGGAAAGTATAACCTGAGAATCCGTCGGATGCTCGAAGCCGTTTACACCAATTATAAAGGAGACAAGTCGGCTCCCGACTTCAAAAATATGGAAGTGTACCTCAAACGGGTATGGTTCTCCAATGGTATTCATCATCATTACGGCATGGAAAAGTTTGTGCCCGGTTTCTCGCAGGACTTCTTGAAACAGGCAGTGCTCGGAACGGACGCCCAATTACTTCCGTTATCAGAAGGACAGACTGCCGAACAACTCTGTGATGAGCTCTTCCCGGTTATGTTTGATCCGGCTATCCTGGCAAAGCGTGTAAATCAGGCGGACGGTGAAGACTTGGTGCTGACTTCTGCCTGCAATTATTACGACGGAGTCACTCAGCAGGAAGCGGAAAGCTTCTACGGAGCAATGAAAGACCCAAAAGATGAAACTCCGGTTTCTTACGGACTCAACAGCCGATTGGTGAAAGAAGATGGGAAAATACAGGAAAAAGTCTGGAAGGTAGGCGGACTTTATACTCAAGCGATTGAAAAGATTGTGTACTGGTTGAAGAAAGCGGAAACTGTTGCCGAAAATGATGCACAGAAAGCTGTGATCAGCAAACTGATTCAATTTTACGAAACAGGCAGCCTGAAAGACTTCGATGAATATGCTATCCTTTGGGTGAAAGACCTTGATTCAAGAATTGACTTCGTTAATGGCTTTACAGAAAGTTACGGCGATCCGCTGGGAGTGAAAGCCAGCTGGGAATCACTGGTCAACTTCAAAGACTTGGATGCTACGCACCGCACAGAGATTATCAGCAGCAATGCGCAATGGTTCGAAGATCATTCGCCGGTTGATAAATCTTTCAAAAAGGAAAAGGTAAAAGGGGTATCTGCCAAGGTGATCACTGCCGCTATTCTTGCCGGCGACTTATATCCTGCAACTGCCATCGGTATCAATCTTCCGAACGCTAACTGGATTCGTGCCCATCACGGCTCTAAGTCAGTTACTATCGGCAATATCACAGATGCTTATAATAAAGCTGCCCACGGTAACGGATTCAATGAAGAGTTTGTCTGCAATGACGAAGAGAGACAGCGGATCGACCAATATGGCGACCTGACAGGTGAACTTCATACAGACTTACATGAATGTCTGGGACATGGTTCGGGCAAATTGCTTCCGGGAGTAGACCCTGACGCTTTGAAAGCGTATGGTTCCACTATAGAAGAAGCACGTGCCGACCTGTTCGGATTGTATTATGTGGCCGACCCGAAACTGGTGGAACTGAAACTTGTTCCGGATGCGGAGGCTTATAAAGCTGAATATTATACTTTCCTGATGAACGGTCTGATGACTCAGCTTGTACGTATCGAACCGGGAAATAATATCGAAGAAGCTCATATGCGCAACCGCCAGCTGATTGCCCGCTGGGTATTTGAGAAAGGTGCTCCTGACAAAGTGGTCGAAATGGTGAAGAAGGACGGAAAGACCTATGTTGTAGTCAATGATTATGAGAAAGTCCGTCAGTTGTTTGGTGAACTGCTGGCTGAAATCCAGCGAATCAAATCGACCGGTGATTTTGAGGGTGCCCGTACATTGGTCGAAAATTATGCCGTGAAGGTTGATCCTGCTTTGCACGCCGAAGTGTTGGCACGCTATAAGAAACTGAATCTGGCTCCTTACAAAGGTTTTATAAATCCGGTTTATGAACTGGTGACTGACAAGGATGGAAATATCACGGACGTTACCGTGTCTTATAATGAAGACTATGTAGAACAAATGTTGCGCTACAGCAAAGATTATTCTCCGTTGCCTTCCGTAAATAATTAATATTGAAAATGGATATAAAAGAACAACTGAAGGATATCAAAACACAGCTCCGTCTCTCTATGAACGGGGCTGTGTCCCAAAGTATGCGTGAGAAGGGATTGGTATACAAACTCAATTTCGGAGTCGAAATCCCCCGCATAAAGATGATTGCCGAAGGGTATGAAAAGAACCATGACCTGGCGCAGGCATTGTGGAAAGAAGACATTCGCGAATGCAAAATCATGGCAGCCATGTTGCAGCCTGTGGATACCTTTTATCCCGAAATAGCTGATATCTGGGTAGAAAGTATCCGTAACATAGAGATTGCGGAACTGACCTGTATGAATCTTTTCCAGCATTTGCCGTATGCCCCTGCTAAATCTTTTCATTGGATGGCTGATGAACAGGAATATGTGCAGACTTGCGGTTTCCTGACGGCTGCCCGTCTTTTGATGAAAAAGGGAGATATGACAGAAAGAGCCTCCGGCGAATTGCTCGATCAGGCACTTTGCGCTGTTCATTCAGAAAGCTATCATGTGCGGAATGCAGCTCTTCTGGCTATCCGTAAGTATATGCAGCATAACGAAGAACACGCTTTCCGTGTTTGCCGGATGGTTGAAGGAATGGCAGATTCCACAGTGGAAGCGGAGCAGATGCTCTATAATATGGTAAAAGAAGAAGTGGAGAATAAGTAATAGGTAATAAGTAATAGGTAATACCATGCGGGCATTCGCCGGATGGAATTTTAAGTAACTACGGTTATTACCTATTACCTATTACTTATTACTTATTTCTCAGAAATTCTTTTGCTTTCCACAAAAAAGGCTTAACTTTGTTCGCGCTAATTTTGTGCTGATGATGGAAACTCAAAATGTGAAAGATACAGTAAGGCAGATATTCACAGAATATCTCACGGCGAACGGGCATCGGAAGACTCCCGAACGTTACGCCATACTCGAAACTATCTATTCCATCGACGGACACTTCGATATCGATATGCTCTATTCACGGATGATGGATCAGGAGAATTTCCGGGTGAGCCGGGCGACTCTTTATAATACTATCATTCTGCTGATCAATGCACGGCTGATCATCAAGCATCAGTTCGGCACTTCCTCCCAATACGAAAAATCATACAATCGCGAGACGCATCATCATCAGATATGTACTCAATGTGGTAAAGTGACTGAGTTTCAGAACGAGGAATTGCAGCATGCCATCGAAAATACAAAATTAAGCCGCTTTCAACTTTCGCATTACTCCTTATATATATATGGATTGTGCAGCAAGTGCGACAGAGCTAATAAACGGAAAAAAGTCAGTAACAACAATATCCGCAAGGGAATCCACGATGGAATAGTCACCGGTGAGCACAACATCTCCTTTATATATCATTCCATCTTTCTCATACATATCGCCCGGTGCGATCAGGGAATACGTATTGTAGACCGAACGTGCTGCCACCTTTAATGACTGGCTTACCTGCTCCGTTGTCACCTGCACAAGCGTCCTTGTTGAAATGAATGTCAGCACCAGTCCCAGAACAAGTACCGGTACAAGCGAAAATTTCAGTAACGTGTGCTTCAGACTTGTTTTTTTCGTATTATCCATATGTATCCCCCCTATTTACCTTTTGTTCTCCTGCTCAATCTCCAGAACAAGTTCTTCTAAATACATCCATCTGTCCATTTTTTCGGTAAGCAGCTGCCGTTTTTCGGTCAGCTGCCTGTCCAGTTCTGCCAGACGGATAAAATCTCTGGCAGCCTTTGTATATTCACCTTCCAGCGCAGCAATTTCTTCTTCCAGCTCCGCGATCGAATCCTCGATCGTCTCATATTCCCTCTGTTCTTTATAAGAAAGCTTTTTCCGGTGCTGGCGTGCCTCCTGCCCTTTATTCTCTTTTTCTTCCTTCTCCGGCCGCTGACGCTGCG
>OLRS01001597.1_pt1 | contig 21207 bp, 17 predicted proteins | sample 1673171 | NCBI WGS metagenome assembly OLRS01 (sample SAMEA3136762, study PRJEB25190) | human gut metagenome | biome: human gut; feature: human-associated habitat; material: faeces | place: Austria | collected 2013
GATCCACCATGGGCACGCCGGTGACCTTGGAGATGTAAGGCACGGTACGGGAGGAACGGGGGTTGACCTCGATGACATAGACCTTGCCGTTGGAAACAGCGTACTGGACATTGACCAGACCGGTGACGTGGAGCTCGCGGGCAAAGCGGCCGGTGTAATCCACTATGGTGTCGATCTCGGCCTGGGTCAGATGCTGTGCCGGGTAGACACAGATCGAGTCGCCGGAGTGGACACCGGTACGCTCCACCTGCTCCATGATGCCGGGGATGAGGAAGTTCTCGCCATCGCAGATGGCATCGACCTCACACTCGGTACCCATGATATACTTATCCAGCAGGACAGGGTGATCCATGTCCACATGCTCGGTGATGACGCCCATGTACTCGATGACATCGGCCTTGGTGTAGGCCACGATCATATTCTGACCGCCCAGAACGTAGGAGGGACGCATCAGAACAGGCAGGCCGATCTCATCGGCAGCAGCCAGAGCCTCCTCCAGATTGAACACGGTGCGGCCGGGCGCACGGGGGATCTTGCAGCGCTCCAGCAGTTCGTCAAAGCGCTCACGGTCCTCTGCTTCGTCAATGGCATCTGCCGGGGTGCCCAGGATGGGCAGGCCGATCTCATCCATGTGCTTTGCCAGCTTGATGGCGGTCTGGCCGCCGAACTGGACCACGCAGGCATCGGGCTTTTCGGTGGCGATGATGTTGTCCACACTCTCCGGGTTCAGGGGGTCGAAGTACAGACGGTCGCCGGTGTCAAAGTCGGTGGAGACGGTCTCGGGGTTGTTGTTGACGAGGATGGCCTCGCAGCCGTGGTTCTTCAGGGTCCAGACACAGTGGACAGAGCAGTAGTCGAACTCGATGCCCTGACCGATGCGGATGGGGCCGGAGCCAAAGACCAGCACCTTTTTCTTCTTGGGCTGGCCGTTGGCGGCAGCCTCTGCCTCTCTGGCAGCAATAAACTCGGCGGCCTCGTTGTCGCCGTCGTAGGTGGAGTAGAAGTACGGAGTGTTGGCCGAGAACTCAGCAGCACAGGTATCGACCATCTTGAAACCGGCACGGTAGTTCTCCACAGGCAGAACATCCACCTGTGCCAGACGCTTGATGGTCTTATCCTGGAAGCCATACTTCTTGGCGGTCTGGTACTGCTCCAGGCTCAGCACGCCGTTGCACTTTGCCAGACCCTTTTCCAGGTCAGCCAGGTGCTGCATCTTATCCAGGAACCACCAGTCGATCTTGGTGATCTTCCAGATGGTCTCGTGGTCGATGCCGCGCTTGAGGGCCTCGTAGACGCAGAACACGCGCTCCGCATCCTGCACATACAGGTGGGCCACGATCTCGTCATCGGTCAGCTCCTCAAAGGGCTTGTGGGTCAGGGTGTCCATACCCAGCTCGATGGAGGAGACCGCCTTCATCATAGCCGCCTCAAAGCTGTTGCCAATGCTCATCACCTCGCCGGTGGCCATCATCTGGGTGCCCAGAGACTTGTCGGCGTAGACGAACTTATCAAAGGGCCACTTCGGGTACTTGACCACGATGTAGTCCAGCGCAGGCTCAAAGCAGGCGCAGGTCTTGCCGGTGACATCGTTGGTGATTTCGTCCAGCGTATAGCCGATGGCGATCTTGGTGGCCACCTTGGCAATGGGGTAACCGGTGGCCTTGGAGGCCAGAGCGGAGGAGCGGGACACACGGGGGTTGACCTCGATGACCGCGTAATCGTAGCTGTCGGGCTTCAGGGCAAACTGGCAGTTGCAGCCGCCCTCGATGCCCAGCTCGGTGATGATGTCCAGCGCGGCGGTGCGGAGCATCTGGTACTCTTTATCGGACAGGGTCTGGCTGGGCGCGACGACGATGGAGTCGCCGGTGTGGATGCCGACGGGGTCAAGGTTCTCCATGTTGCAGACCGTGATGACGTTGCCCTTGGAGTCACGCATGACCTCGTACTCGATTTCCTTCCAGCCGGAAATGCACTTCTCTACGAGGATCTGATGGATCGGGGACAGGCGCAGACCGTTCGTGGCAATTTCGTGCAGCTTCTCGCGGTCCTCGCAGATGCCGCCGCCGGTGCCGCCCATCGTGAAGGCGGGGCGGACGATGACGGGGTAGCCGATGACCTCGGCAAAGTCCAGCGCGTCGTCCAGATCTTCCACAACCTTAGAAGGGATGATGGGCTGGTGCAGCTTCTCCATCGTGTCCTTGAACAGCTGGCGGTCCTCGGCGCGGTCAATCGTGTCGGGCTTGCAGGCCAGCAGGCGGACGCCGCTGCGGTCCAAAAATCCGTTGCGGGCCAGCTCCATCGACAGGTTCAGGCCCATCTGGCCGCCCAGGTTCGGCAGGATGGCGTCGGGCTTCTCCTTCTCGATGATGCGCTCGATGACCTCGGCGGTCAGCGGCTCAATGTAAACATGATCGGCAATGTCGGGGTCGGTCATGATGGTGGCGGGGTTGGAGTTGACGAGGACGGTCTCGACGCCCTCGGATTTCAGCGCACGGCAGGCCTGCGTGCCGGAGTAGTCAAACTCTGCCGCCTGACCGATGATGATGGGGCCGGAGCCGATGACCAGTACCTTTTTGATACGCGGGTCTTTAGGCATTGTTGATTACTCCTTTCGCGGCCAGCATACGGCTGACGAACTGGTCAAACAGAAATTCGGTGTCCTTGGGGCCGCCGTTGGCCTCGGGGTGGAACTGCACGGTGAAGCAGTTCCATTTCAAGTAGTCGACGCCCTCACAGGTGCCGTCGTTGGCGTTGAAGTAGCTCATCTGGCCGACGGATTCGGGCAGGGTGTCCGCCATAACGGCGTAGCCGTGGTTCTGGCTGGTGATAAAGGTGCGCTGCTTGGCCGGGCTGGTGACGGGCTGGTTGGCACCGCGGTGGCCGTATTTCAGCTTGCAGGTCTTGGCACCGGCGGCCAGGGCGGTCAGCTGGTGGCCCAGGCAGATGCCGAAGGTCGGGATGCCGGTGCTCAGCATTTCACGGATGTTCGCGATGATTTCCACGTTCTCTGCCGGGTCGCCGGGGCCGTTGGAGAGCATGAGACCGTCGGGGTTGAGGGCGGCCAGCTCGGCGGCGGTGGTCGTGCCGGGCAGCACGGTCACGCGGCAGCCGCGCTTCTGCAGGCAGCGCACAATGTTGTTCTTGCAGCCCAGGTCGAGCAGCGCCACGTGCAGCGGCGTGTCACCCCATGCACCGGCAGCCGTCGGCTCATAGGTCACGGCCTCGCGGCAGGTGACGGCCTTGACGGCGTCGACAACGGCGTAGGCGGCGATCTCGGGCAGCAGCGCGGCTTTCTTCTCGGGCTCGGCGTCGGGGTCGAACTCGGTGGTGATCGCGCCGTTCATAACGCCGCTCTCCCGCAGGGTGCGGGTCAGGCTGCGGGTGTCGATGCCCTCAATGCCGATGATGCCGTTCTTTTTCAGGAAGGCATCCAGCGTTTCCTCACTGCGGAAGTTGGACGGGGTCTTGCACGCCTCGCGCACAATGTAGCCCCTGGCCCAAATCTTCGTGCTCTCGACATCCTCACTGTTCATGCCGTAGTTGCCGATGAGCGGATAGGTCTGGGTGATGATCTGGCCGTAGTAGCTGGGGTCGGTCAGGGTTTCCTCAAAGCCGACCATACCGGTTGCAAAGACGACCTCACCGATGGTGGTACCGGGGCAGCCTACGCTGACGCCGCGGAACACCCGGCCATTGGCCAATATCAGATATGCCTGCATAGTTGGTAGCCTCTCACTTTACATTTAAGATATGGAGTGAGGAGAGAGGAGAAAAGGCAAACTGTACCCATCTCCTATCTCCTATCTTTTACAGGGTTTGCTTCGCAGCTTCCTTCATTTTGCGGCTGCCCAGGTGCACCAGCGGGAGCTTGCCCTCCTTGCAGATGGGGCATTCCTCGGGGGCGTAGTTGGGCAGGTCGAGCTTGAGGGCGCTGGCGACGATGGGGATCGGGGACGGGGCCTCGGCGCGGGTGCGGTCCACGACGCAGGCAATGCCCACGCAGATGCCGCCGTTTTCCTCGATGACGCGCTTGGTCTCGAGGCTGGAAACACCGGTGGTGACGACGTCCTCGGCGATGATGCAGCGCTCACCCGGGTTGATCCTGAAGCGCTTGAGGGTCATGACGTTGTCGACGCGCTCGGTGAAGATGGCGCGCTTGCCCATCTGGCGGCCCAGCTCGTAGGCGTAGACGATGCCGCCCATGGCGGGGCCGACCACGACGTCGATGTTCAGCTCCTTGAGCTTCTCGGCAACCGGGGCCATGACCTCGGCGGCCTTGTCGGGGTACTGCTGCAGAAATGCCATCTGGCAGTAAGCGCCGGAGTGGCGCCCGGAGGAAAGCAGGAAGTGCCCCTCTAAAAATGCTTCACATTCCTTTAAAACTTCAAGTGCTTCGCGTGCCATAATTTGTTCCTCCTGTATGTTATTCAACTTATAGTAGCATATTTTGTATAAAAATGCAAGCAAAATGTATATGGTGGGGCGGTTTCCCCCGCGGGGGAAGCTGTCGGCGGCCCGCCCGCCGACTGATGAGGGCCGGGCTTGCCGTTATAGCCCGTGAACGGGCGGATGAGGGGAAGGCAGCCGGTGATTTACCGTGCGCACCCTCTGATCTCATCCAGCGTCTTGACGCCGTGGGCGTCCATCCACTGGCCGATCTCGTTCGTGATGCGGGTGCAGGCCTTCGGGTCCAGGAAGTTCGCGGTGCCGACTTGTACCGCCGCTGCACCGGCCATGATAAACTCCAGGGCGTCCTTACCCGTCAGAATGCCGCCCAGTCCCACGACGGGGATGCTGACGGCCCCCACGGCCTGCCAGACCATGCGCAGGGCGATGGGACGCACCGCCGGGCCGGACAGGCCCGCAAACGTGTTGTTGAACACGGGATGGCGCTTTTCCAGATCGATCGCGCATGCCTGGAAGGTGTTGCACAGGCTGATGGCGTCCGCGCCGGCAGCCTCAACGGCCTTGCACATCTCGGGGATGCTTTCGGCCTGCGGGCTCAATTTAACGATGAGCGGCACGGTGCAGACCTTGCGCACCGCGCTGACGACCTCGCCGGCGTCTGCCGCGCGGATGCCGAACGCGAGACCGCCCTGCTTGACGTTGGGGCAGCTGATGTTCAGCTCAATAAAATCCACGCCCGCGGCGCAGAGCATCTGCACGCCCTCGACGTTTTCTTCAATCGTGTGGCCGCCGAGGTTCGCCCAGACGGTGGTGCCGCACCGGCGCATGGCAGGCAGCTCGTGGTCGATAAAGTGCTGCACACCGGGGTTCTGCAGGCCGATGGAGTTCATCAGGCCCGACGGCGTCTCGTAGAGGCGCTCACCCTCGTTGCCGGGCTGGCCGTTCAGGGTCAGCCCCTTGCCGGAGATGCCGCCCAGCACGCGCAGATCCTCAATGCCCGCGTACTCGGGGCCGAAGCCGAAGGTGCCGCTGGCCGCGATGACCGGCCCGGCCAGCCGCTTGCCGAGAAAATCAACATGCAGGTCTGCCATCAGTCAAACACCTCCTGTGCGTTAAAGACCGGGCCGTCCTTGCAGACGGTGACCGGGCCGATTTTTGTATGGCAGGTGCAGCCCAGGCACGCGCCCAGACCGCAGGCCATCTTCTTTTCAAGGCTGGCCAGGCAGGGCACGCCAGCGGCGGCGCAGAGCTTAGCCACGCCGCGCATCATGACCATGGGGCCGCAGGTCAGCACAATGTCGTACTTGCTCACGTCCAGCAGGTCGGTGACCAGGCCGTGGTGTCCCTCCTTGCCGGAGTCGGTTGCGGCGTAGATGTCGCGGCACCAGGGCACAAAGCGGTCCATGCCGTAGGTCGTGTCGCGGAAGCCCACGAACAGGTCAGGGCGCACGCCCGCGCGGCAGAGCTCCTTGCAGAGCAGCAGCAGCGGCGCGGTGCCGATGCCGCCGCCCACCACGGCAATGCGCTTGTACTGCCCGGCCAGTGCGGCAGTGTCAAAGCCGTTGCCGCAGGGGCCGGTCACGGTCAGCGTGTCGTCCTTTTTCAGCGCGGCCAGCTTGTGGGTGCCCTCGCCCTTGACCTGATACAGGAAGGTCAGTGCGCCGGTCTGGTTGTCAAAGTCGTCAACGCTGATGGGGCGGGAAAGAATCGGCGTGGCGTCCGCGGCCCAGGCGCGCAGCATGTAAAACTGCCCGGCGTGGGGCTCGCGGCTGCGGTCCTGCCACTGGACCGTAAGGCGCATAATATCCTCTGCGACGGTTTCCTGACGCAGGACCGTCAGATTACAGCTTGTTGCATTCACCCTGAATATCCTCCCGCATACGCACGCACTCGTTGTAGGCAGCCTCGTCAAAGGCAACGCCGGGCTGCTTCTTGTAAGCCAGCAGGATGCCGCGGCTGGAGTTGACAACGCCGCCGTTGCCCTTGGTCAGGTACTGCGCGATGTCTGCCGCCTTGCCGCCCTGTGCGCCGTAGCCGGGGATCAGGAAGAAGGTGTCCTTGTAGGCCGCGCGGATGGCGGTGGCCTCCTCGGTGTGGGTGCCGCCGATGACCAGACCGATGCTGGAATAGCCGTGCTCGCCCATGTAGTCCTTGCCAAGGGCGGTCAGGCTGTCGCCGACGAGGTCGTACACATGGCGGCCATCGTCGAGCTTTTTGTACTCAAAGTCCTTCGCGCCGGGGTTGGAGGTGCGGCAGAGCACGAACACGCCCTTGCCCTGCTCGGCGCAGTACGGCAGATACGGGCTGATGGAGTCAAGGCCCATGTAGGGGGCCAGCGTGATGATGTCGGCCTCGAAATCACCGGTAAAGTGCGCCTTGGCGTACATTTCAGCGGTCTTGGCAATGTCGCCGCGCTTGATGTCGGCAATGACGGGCAGGCCGGTGGCGCGGGCCAGCTTCAGCGTTTCGGCGTAGGCGCGCATGCCGTCCAGGCCCAGGGACTCATAATAGGCGATCTGCACCTTGTAGCAGCCCGCGACGCCCTTGGTGGCGTCAATCAGCGCACGGTTGAACGCAACGACGTTCTCCCCTGCCGTCTTGGCCGTGTCGGTGGTGGGCAGGTAGCTGATCTCGGTGTCCAGGCCCACGCAGACCGGGCCGTTTGCTGCGACGCTCTCGTAGAGCTTGTCCATGTTGGTAAGCATGCTGATTCCTCCGTTTGATGTATATAAATTGCGGCTCTATTATATAATGTTGGGAATCGTAGGGGCGGATTCCATATCCGCCCGCGGGACTGTGCCAGCGGCAGCCTTGCACGGGCGCATATAGAGTGCGCCCCTACGGGTGTTTTGTGCGTGAAGGGGTGTTATTCTTCAATCTGGAACGTAACCTTCCCGCCTTTGATCGTGGTTACCACTTTTCCGTACAGCAGTGCGCCGTCGTAGGGGCAGTTCTTGCTCTTGCTGTGCAGCTCGTCGGCATGGACCTCGTACATGTGGTCAAGGTCCACCAGCACGATGTCGGCGTCGTAGCCCGGCTCCAGCATGCCCTTGCGGTCGGCCAGGCCCAGCACGGCGGCGGGACCGGCGCTCATCAGGAAGCTGAGCATTTCCAGCGGCAGACGCTGCTCACGGCAGAGCTTGGTGTAGCAGACGCCGAAGGCCGTTTCCAGACCCACCATACCGGCAGCGCCCTTCTCCTTCTCCTCGGCGGTGTGGGGGGCGTGGTCGGTGCCGATGCAGGTCACGGTGCCGTCCTTGATGGCGTCGATCAGCGCGGTCACGTCGTCCGCCTTGCGGATGGGCGGGTTGACGCGGTAGGTCAGGCGGCTGTCGTCAAACCACAGGTGGTGCGGCGTGACCTCGCAGCTGACCCGCGCACCGCGCATCCGGCTCATGCGGACGGCATCGACGGATTCCCTGGTGGAGACGTGGCACATGTGCAGCCGGGTGCCGTAGTACTCGGCCAGATGGCAGTTGCGCACGGTCTCGATGTTCTCGGCCAGGCGGTAGTCCCAGGGGCTGATCTCGCGATCCTCGGCGTGGGACATGATGGTCAGGCCGCGCTCGGTGGCAATCGCGAACGCACGGGCCATGACGGCGTTGTTCATGACGCCGTTGCCGTCCTCGGTGATGAACTTGATGTCCTCGGGCAGGGTCAGCAGATGATCCAGCGTTTTGCCGTCGAAATCCTTCGTGATGGAGACGGTCTGGTTTGCGTCGCACAGGCCGACGCGGGCGGCCTCGGCCTCGACGGCGTGGGCGATCTCGGCACTGGAGCAGACCGGCTTCGTGTTGGGCATCAGGTTGACGAAGGTGTACCCGCCCGCGGCAGCCGCGGCGGAGCCGGTGGAGATGTCTTCCTTGTACTCAAAGCCGGGGGTGCGCCAGTGGCAGTGGGTGTCGATGAAGGCGGGCAGGACCGTGCGGCCCTTCGCGTCGAGCACATCCTCCCCTTCCGGGACGAGCAGCCCCAGACCGACAGCGGCAATTTTTCCGTCGCGCAGCCAGACCTCAATGGCCTTGCCCGCGCTGTCCTTTGCGTTGCGGATCAGCATGGTGGGAACCTCCTTAAAAATAGGAAACTTTGTCATAGCTGAGAGTGTAGGGGCGAACATTGTTCGCCCGTCAACTTTGCGTGGTTGAGCTTCTGCGGGAAAGCCGCGCATGAGGCAAACGGCCTGCGGGCGAGCAATGCTCGCCCCTACAAAGCCCCATGCAAAAACATCCCGCAGGGATATTTTTGCAAAAAAAAACTTTTCCCCAAAAGGGAAAAGTCAAAAAGTCATACACAAAGCGGCGACGGGAAAGAACACTGTGCCGTGATTTTTAAAGACAGAAACAAAACGCATCATCCCGGCGCACTCCTTCCTATGGCTTTACCTACGTTTTACTTATTGTACCATGCAGGGACGGCGGTGTCAATGCAAACGGGCTTTTTGCAAAAGTAAGGATTTTATAGATTTTTGCGCTGACTTTTGGAGGATTTGACAAAATCCGCAAAAATCCGCGCGCGGCGCGTACAGCATTGCACTTTGTCCGGCTTTGTGGTATATTTATAATAAGTATGGTAAATAGGAAGAGGAACGAACTATGGGCCTTTGGGAAGATGCAAAAAATATCCGCGATAAGGACCCCGCCGCGCGCAATGTGGCGGAGGTCATCATCCTGTACCCCGGCTTTCATGTGCTGGTCACGCACAAGATCGCACATTTTCTGTACAACCACCGGTGTTTCTTCCTGGCCCGTTTTGTCAGCCAACTGGCGCGCCACCTGACCGGCATCGAGATCCACCCCGGCGCCAAGATCGGGCGCAAGCTCTTTATCGACCACGGTATGGGCATCGTCTTTGGTGAGACGACGGAGATCGGCGACAACTGCACGATCTACCACGGCGTCACCCTGGGCGGTACCGGCAAGGACACCGGCAAGCGCCATCCGACGCTGGGCGACAATGTGCTGATCGGCGCGGGCGCGAAGGTGCTGGGCCCGGTCTACATCGGTGACAACGTCCGCGTCGGTGCGGGCAGCGTTGTGCTGAAGAACCTGCCCGCCAACGCAACTGCCGTCGGTGTACCCGCGGAGATCGTCCGCGTCGGCAATATCAAGTGCTGCCCGGCGGACGATCTGGACCAGCAGGATCTGCCGGATATTGTCAACCAGCGCATCTCCGAGCTCGAAGCCCGCCTGAGCCGCCTGGAAGCCGAAAAGCAGGGTGAGTTCCCGCCGGATAAAAAAGAATAATAAAAACGCACGCCGTGAAATTTACGGCGTGCATTTTTTGTCAGTATGGCTTCCCCCTCTGGGGAAGCTGTCAGCGGCCCCGCCCGCTGACTGATGAGGGGCAAACTTACCGGGAATTTCCCACTGACGGGCAATAGGGCAAACCCGCCCCTCATCCGCCCTCGGTCGGGGCCTCGGGCACCTTCCCCCACGGGGGAAGGCAATCAACTCATTTCAGATTCCGCAAATCTCCGCTCTCGCGGAAATCCTCATAATCCAGCGACAGCGACGGGCTGTAATAGGGGTCGTGCAAAATATTCTCCCGCCCGTGCACGGCGTAGAGACGTTCATGCTCGGCGTCAAAGCGTGCTTTTTTGGCGGGATCGTTCTCGTCGGAGCCGCGGGACTTGCTTTCGTAGTGGTAGAGCTCGGCGTAGGGCGTCCAGACAATGCGCCAGCCCGCGTCGCGCACACGCAGGCAGAAGTCCACATCGTTGTAGGCAACCGTGAACTCCTCATCCAGGCCGTGCAGCTCGTCGTAAACGGCAGTGCGCACCAGCAGGCAGGCCGCTGTCACGGCGGAGAAATCCTGCACCGTGGCCAGCCGGAACATATACCCGCTGCCGCCGCGCTTGTGGTACTTGTGGCTGTGCCCGGCGTAGCCGCCCAGCCCCGTGATGATGCCGGCGTGCTGGATCGTGTCGTCGGGATAGTAGAGCATTGCCCCGCAGAGGCCGACGCCGGGCTGGCTGCACTCGCCCACCATCTGGGTGAGCCAGTCGCCGTTGATGACCTCGACGTCATTGTTGAGCAGTAGCAGGTACTTGCCCGCCGCGTACCTGCGGCCAAAATTGTTGATGCGGCTGAAGTTGAAGCCGCCCTTGTAAGTCACGACCCGCGCGCGGTCATACCGCTCCGGCAGTTTTTTGTAGTAGGCCGCTGTGGCCGGGTCGGTGGAATTGTTCTCAATGACGATGACCTCGAAATTCTCGTAGGTCGTTTTGGCGTAGATGCTGTGCAGGCATTTTTCCAAATCATCGGTGTGGTCCTTGTTGGGAATCAAAATTGACACGAGCGGCTGCGGCTCGGGAATGTCCCACACCACATGGCAGGTGCCCGGGAATTTGCCCGGCTCCACCCTGCCCTGCCGCCCTGTGGCGGCCAGATGGTCGGCCACGGCCTTTTGCGCAGCCTTTTCCACATAGGGCTTGGCCGCCGTGCCGCCGCTGGTGGACGCCGCGTGCACGCGCCAGTAATACAGCACCTGCGGGATGTGCAGCGGCTTGGCTGCGGGGTCACGGCGCTGCATTTCGTCGATGAGACGCAGGAATAAGTCGTGATCCTGCGCGCCGTCGCAGGCCGGGCGCTCACCGCCGACGGCGTCGAACAGCGATTTTTTGAACACAGCCAGATGGCAGATGTAGTTGACGGCCATCAGGTACTCGGGCGCATAGTCGGGCTTGAAGTGGCCGACGCGCGGGTGCTCGGGCGTTTTCTCAAACAGGGCCTCGTCGCTGTAGGCAAACGCCGCGCCGCTCTCGGCCAGCGCTTTGCTCATGCAATAGACGGCATGAGGCGCGAGCATGTCGTCGTGGTCGGCAAGGGCCAGATACTCACCCGCTGCGAGCTTCGCGGCCTCGTTCGTATTGGCGGCAATGCCCTTGTTCTCGATTTTGGCGTAGACGATGCGCTTGTCCTGCGCGGCGCGGGTGCGGACGGTCTCGCCCACGTCGGGGTGGGCACCGTCGCTGGCGTCTACCAGAACCAGCTGCCAGTTCGGCGCGGTCTGGGCCTGCACGCTGTCCAGGAATTGCTGCAAAAACTGCGGCGGTGTGTTGTACAGCGGCGTCAGAATGCTGATGGTCGGCCAGCCGTCGGCGCGGGCGGCTGCGTCGGCACGCTGGGCCTCCAGCGTTTGCTTCGACGGCAGATACCGCGCTTTTTTGCCGAAGAACCGCCGCTTAAAAAAGCCGACGGCCCGCCCGGCCATGACGCCGACGCCCTGTTCTTTCGTCAGCGTCCGCGCATAGCCGAACAGTTCTTTGATGCGTTTCGTTTCAAGGCTCATGGGATGGCTCCTCATAAAAGCAGTCTTTGTGCCAAAGTTGGGGGTTGGTATCGATGTATTGCCAAATTTGCGAGTACCCTTGCTCCGTGCGCACAATATGGTCATGGAAGGATTTTTGCCAGATAGGGTGGGAAAGCCGTTTGGAAACTACACCTTTAAACTGCTGTATAACGGTAGAGACTGTAGGGGCGACCATTGGTCGCCCGCCCTGCCCGTTTTGGACTAGCAGCAACAAATGAACGTGGTTCGGCATGACCGCATATTTCTCTACCGAAATGTGCGGATAATGGGTCGGAATTTCAAAAATACACTGCTCTACGATTTTTCCCGCTTCGGATAAGGCGGGCGGGTGCTGCGGGCGAGCAATGCTCGCCCCTACATCCTCGACTTCCGTGAACGTATTGCTATCCCACAAAATCTTCTGCCGTCCATGCGTGCAGATTGTGATGAAATACGCGCCGCTTTGGGCGTAATCATACTCCGTCAGGCGGTTGATTTTTCGCTTCGGCTCCATCACTTCAACCCGAAATTCTCAAACAGATTGTTGAAATGGGGGTTGTAATAAGGGTCGTAATTGTCGATATACTGCTGATATTTCGCGTAGAAATTCGCCTTTTCGCGCTCATACCGCTTGGCGTTCTCGCTTAAGGTGTCCAGACCGCGGCTCTTGCTCTCATAGTGATAGGCCTCGGCGCGCGGGGTGTAAACGTTCAACAGCCCCTTCTGCCACAGCTTTAAGCAATAATCCACATCGTTGTAGGCGACGGCAAACTTTTCCTCGTCCAGCCCGCCAAATGCGCGGTAGAGCGACGCTTTTGTCATCAGGCAGGCACCCGTCACGGCCATATAATTCTGCGTCGTGACCAAGCGGTACATGTCCCCCACAGCGGTGCGGGGGTAGCTCTTGTGGCTGTGGCCCGCGCTGCCGTTGATGCCCATCAGCACGCCCGCGTGCTGGATCGTGTCGTCGGGGTAGTAGAGCTTCGCGCCCACCGCGCCTACGTCGGGCCGCTGGCTGTAGCTGAGCAGCTCGCGCAGGAAGTCGTGGGACAACACCTCAATGTCGTTGTTGAGCAGCAGCAGGTGCTCGCCCTCGGCGAACGTCGCGCCGAAGTTGTTGATGGCCGAGAAGTTGAACGCGCCCTTGTAGTAGACGACGCGGCAGTCGGCAAAGCGGCTGGGCAGTGTCTCGTAATAGGCAAACGTTGCCGGGTCGGTGGAGTTGTTCTCGATGACGATGACCTCAAAATTGTCGTAGCCCGCGTTTTTGTACAGGCTCGTCAGGCAGCGGTCCAGGTCGTCAATGTGGTCTTTACTGGGGATCAGTACGCTGATCTTCGGGTGGCCGGTCAGCTCGTACCGCACCTGAAATGCGCCGGGCGCGTCGGGCACGGCCATGGCGTGGCCCGGCAGACCGAGACGCTTGAGCTGCGCGTCGATGGCGCGCTCCCCCGCCGCGACGGCGTAGGGCTTGGCCTCCATGCCCGCGGCGGTGGAGCCGGCCGCGGCACGCCAGATGTAGAGCACCTTCTTGATATGCTCGATGCGCTGTGCTTTTTCTGTCAGGCGCAGGATCAAATCATGGTCCTGCGCACCGTCAAACTCCTTCAACTCATACGCGCCCGCCGCGTCCAGCAGCGGACGGCTGAACACCGCCAGATGCGTGATAAAGTTGACCCCACGCAGGTAGTCGGGCGCAAAGTCGGGCTTGAAGTGGTAGCCGCCCAGCTCCTTCAAATCGGCGGAGAGAACGATTTCATCACTATAGACAAAATCCGCTCCGGTGTTTTGTATCGTCTGCACAACCTCGAACAGCGCGTTCGGGTAGAGCACGTCGTCGTGGTCCAGCAGCGTGATGTACTCGCCGTGCGCCAGCGCAAATCCGCGGGTCGTGTTGAGGGCAATGCCGCCGTTTTCAATCGGCTCATACACAATCGTGCCGGGCACAGCCTTGGGCAGACGGCGCTCCAGCCGCTTGTCGGCGTCGGATGCGTCCACCAGCACCAATTCCCAGTTTGTGTAGGTCTGCCTGACGACGCTTTGCAGCATCTCGTCAAACAGCTTGGCGGGCGTGTTGTACAGCGGCACGATGATGCTGATCTTCGGCCCCTGCAGGTGCGCGGCGCGCTGGGCCTTCAGCTCCCGGCGCAGCGGAATGTCGGCGCGGTGCCGCCAGTCGTCGTGGTGCATCGCCAGCCCGACGCGGAATTTCACATCGCGCCAGAGCTGCTCGGCCCCCTGCTCCCGCAGGGTCTTGACGCCGCGCCCCGCGAGGTCCCGCAGGTGGGCGGGGTTCAAAAGCCGCCGCGCCATGCCGCCGACGCTGTCCTGTACGGCCAGGTCGGCAGGGCGCTCGTTGTTCGGTTTCGTGTTCTCGGACATAGCTTATTCCTCGGTGACTTTGGCCGGCATGGCGTCCTTTTTCTCGAACCTTCGGTACTCGGCGGTAATTTCCTTCGTCGCGCCGATGCGGCGCAGATGGCCGTGGTCGAGCCAGGCTACCTTGTTGCACATACGCTCGATCTGGTCAATGGAGTGGCTGACCAGAATGACCGTCGTGCCGCCGGACAGCAGCTCGGCCATGCGCTTCTCACACTTCTCCTGAAACAGGAAGTCACCGACGGACAGGATCTCGTCGGCAATCAGGATGTCGGGCTTCGTTATCGTTGCCACGGCGAACGCCAGACGCGCGACCATGCCGGAAGAGTAGTTTTTCAGCGGCACATCGAGAAACTCCTGCAATTCGCTGAATTCGACGATGTCGTCGAACTTTGAGTCGATGTACTTGGGTGTGTAGCCCAGCACGGTGCCGTTTAAATAAATGTTTTCCCGTGCGGTCAGGTCCATGTCAAAGCCCGCGCCCAATTCGATCAGCGGCGCAATCGTACCGTTGACCGTGACCTTGCCGGCGCTGGGCTTGTAGACGCCGGAAATCACTTTCAGCAGCGTAGACTTGCCGCTGCCGTTCAGGCCGATGAGGCCGTAGAAATCACCGGGCATAATATCAAACGATACATCGTCCAGCGCGAAGAACTCGTCAAACCGCACACCGCCGTGCAGCAGCGCGACGAAGTACTCTTTCAAGCTTTCGTGCTTTTCCTTGGAGAGGTTGAAGCGCATCGAAACATGGTCGATGGAGATGATGGGTTTCTGCTCTGCCATTTCGATGCCCCCTTACATGTACAGGACGAACTTGTCCTGATTCTTTTTGAACACCCAGATGCCGAGGCCCAGGCTCAGCGCGGCACAGAGGAACGGGATCAGCACCATGTTGGGGGTCAGCCCCTCGCCCCACATGACGCAGGAACGCACGGCGGTGATGTACCAGTAGATGGGGTTCAGGTTGATGACGTACTGCATCCAGCTTTCCATCTGGCGCGGGTCGTAGAAGATGGCGCTGCCGTAGACAAGCAGTGTGCAAAAGACCTCCCAGATATGCATGATGTCACGCACAAAAACGTAGAGCGTGGACAAAATCAGCCCGATGCCCAAACTGAAAATAAACAGCATCACAAGGGGATAAATGGCCAGCAGCACAGTCCCGATCGAGATGTGCGACCAGGTCAGCAGCGCGACGATAAACAGAGCCACGAGACTGAAAAAGAAGTTGACGAGCGCAAAGCAGCACTTTTCCAGCGGAAAGATGTATTTGGGAATATAGACCTTGCGCAGCAGCGGGCCGTTCTTCAGCACACTTTCCATGGCCATGGTCGTGCTCTCGCGGAAGAAGTTGAACATCAGCTGGCCGATGATAAGGAACAGCGGGAAATCCTCGATGCCCTGGCCACGCTGGTTGAACAGCGCACCGAACACGGCCCACATGACCAGGCAGGTCAGCAGCGGGTTCAGCACGCTCCACGCCACGCCCAGGACGCTGCGGCGGTATTTCAGCTTGAAATCACGGGAAATCAGGTTTTGCAGCAGGTAACGGTATTTCCAGAAGCCTGCGAAGGTGTCTTTCAGTTTCTGCACGGTTTACCCTCAATATTTCTCAAAATATTCGAACTTCTGGGCGGCAAACGGGGTGTGCTCCTTGTCCTTGGCGCTGGTCTTGTGCTCGCAGCCGCAGTCGGGCCACTGCACGTTGACCGTCGGGTCATCGTAGGGAATGCCGCCCTCGGCGGTGGGGTCGTAGACGTCGGTGCACTTGTAGCAGAACTCGGCCACATCGGACAGCACGACAAAGCCGTGGGCGAAGCCCTCGGGGATCCAGAGCATCTTCTTGTTGTCGGCGGACAGCGTTGCGCCTACCCACTTGCCGAAGGTCTTGCTGTTGGGGCGGCAGTCGACGGCGACGTCGAACACCTCGCCCAGGGTCACGCGGACGAGCTTGCCCTGAGTGTGCTTGGTCTGGAAGTGCAGGCCGCGCAGCACGCCCTTGGTGGAGCGGCTCTGGTTATCCTGCACGAAGGGTTTGTCGATGCCCGCTGCGGCGAACTCGTCGATCTGGTAGGTCTCCATAAAATAGCCGCGGTCATCGCCAAAAACAGTCGGCTCGATGATCTGCACGTCAGGAATATCGGTCTTGATGAAATTGAACTTGCTCATGGTTTGGAATCTCCTTTTTATATTTCATAAGTTTAATACATAGCGATACAGGATATATTATACTCTATTTCACTGCGCCGGGCAAGATGGCGGAAAAATTTTGTCGCTGCTGTAACAACAGGACGGCTTTTCCGTCTTGTTAAGTGGAGGGCAGATATGGTATGATAGCCCGGAAGGTGGTGTGCAGAGTGACAAAACGCGAAGCCCGCGCATGGGCCAAGGCCCGGCGCACGGAACTGGATATGGCGGCTGTGGGCCGCGGCATGGCGCAGGCGCTGTTCAGCCTGCCGCAATGGCAGAGTGCCGGGGCAGTGCTGGCCTTTGCGGCCATGCCGGATGAGCCGGACACGGCGGAAATACTAAGACGCGCGCTGGCCGACGGCAAGCGCCTGCTGCTGCCCCGCGTGCGGAGCAAAACCGAGATGGACTGGGTGGAAATACCGGCATTGCGCCTGCTGCGGCCCGGGGCGTTCGGTATTCAGGAGCCGCCCGCCGACCTGCCCGCCGCCGACCCGGCGGGATACGCCGCGGCGCTGGCCCTTGTCCCCTGCTTGGCTGCGAGCCGCGACGGCGTCCGGCTGGGGCGCGGCGGCGGGTATTATGACCGCTTTTTGGCACAGTATAAAGGGGAACGGCTGCTGCTCTGCCCTGCCGCCGCCGTGGCGGACGCCCTGCCATGTGATGATTGGGACGTGCGCTTTGCGCCCGAAGAAATCTTGACCGAGAAAGGAATACTTTTATGAAAAAGCTGCTTTTTGCTTCCGCCCTGCTGGCTGCGCTGCTACTGAGCGCCTGCGGCGGCAAGACGAGCGACGACGATTTTATGAACAAGCCCGCCGTGACGCCGGAGCCGGGCATGGAGATCGACCCGGAGTTCAGCGTCGACCCGGAGCCCGAAACAGACGAAACCGCCCAGCCTGCGCCGGACGCGGAACTGAGCGGAATGCTGGACGAGATCTATAAGGTGCAGCCCGTCGATTTGATGGGCATGGAGACGACGGCCATCGATTTGACCGACGAGGCGTGGTACGGTTATCTGGCCGGGCTGACCGCCGACAATGTGGACAAGGTCGACGCGGCGGTCATCAGCGAGCCGATGACCGGCAGCCAAGCCTACAGCCTTGTGTTGCTGCGCCTCAAGGACAAGGCCGATGCACGCGAGATCGCTGATTCGATGGAGGAAAACATCAGCATGCGCAAGTGGGTCTGCGTGGAGGCAGATAAGGCCCGCGTGGTCAGCTTTGATGATAAGCTGCTGTATGTCATGGCAGACAGTGAGCTGGTCGATGCCGATCTGGTGGCGGATGCTGCCGCAAAGGCCTTTGGTGCGACATTTGATGTCGATGATTCCCTCGTCAATGAGGACGAGAGTGAGCTGCCCCCGGAGCTGCTGACCGCCCCGGCTGTGGCAGACTGAGCGATACAAAAACAAGAGCCGTGCCCTTTGCGGGGCACGGCTCTTGTTGATTACGGGCGGGAATCAAGCCTTAGCGGCCTTGATCTCCTTGATGAGCTCGGGAACGACCTTGTACAGATCGCCGACGATGCCGTAGGTGGCAACATCGAAGATGGGGGCGTTCTCGTTCTTGTTGATGGCGATGATGTTCTCGGAATCCTGCATACCGGCAACGTGCTGGATGGCACCGGAGATGCCCAGTGCAACGTAGATGCGGGGATGCACGGTCTTGCCGGTCTGACCGACCTGATGGTCGGCAGACAGCCAGCCCTCATCGGTGACGGCGCGGGAAGCACCGACAACACCGCCCAGAGCCTCAGCCAGCTCCTCGGCCAGCTTGATGCCCTTCTCGGGGTCAGCGGAGATGCCGCGGCCCACGGCGACGACAACGTCGGCACCGATCAGGTCAACGAGCTTCTCGGCGCTCTTCTTGATGTCGAGCACCTGAACATGGATGTCGTCCGCGGTCAGAGCGGGAGCGACGTTCTCGACGACGACCTTGTCAGCACCGGCCTGGTCGAACGCCTGCATCTGCATGACGCCGGGGCGGACGGTGGACATCTGCGGGCGGAAGCGCGGGCAGATGATGGTAGCCATCAGGTGGCCGCCGAAAGCGGGGCGGGTCATCTTCAGGTTGGTGTTCTCCTCAAACTTGGTGTTGTCCACATCAATGTTGGAGGTGGTGCGCAGGAAGTTCTTGTACTTCTCGACATCGACGTCCAGATGGGTGCAGTCGGCGGTCAGACCGGTGTGCAGACGGGCTGCGCAGCGGGGGCCGAGGTCGCGGCCCAGGTTGGTCGCACCGATCAGCATGATCTCGGGCTTCTTGTCCATGATGAGGTCGCACAGCGCCTTGGCATAGCCATCGGTGGTGTAGTCCTTCAGCAGGGGGCTGTCGATGTTGTAAACGCGGTCAGCGCCGTAGCCGCCCAGCGTCTTGAGGTCAGCCTCGGCCAGGCCGCTGCCCATGACAACGCCTGCCAGCTCAACGCCCAGGTCATTGGCCAGCTTGCGGCCCTCGCTCAGCAGCTGATAGCTGATGGACTGGATCTCGCCCTCGCGCTGCTCGCAGAATACCCACACGCCCTTGAAGGCGGCGGTGTCCATTGCATTGAATTCAGCCATTGTTCGTTTCTCCTTCCTCAAATCAGGTGCTTGTCGTTCAGGATGCCGACCAGCTGGGCAGCGTCCTCGACCTTCATGCCGGCGCCCTTGACCGGAGGAGCAAAGGACTTGTAAACGTTCGTCGGGGAGCCCTTCAGACCGATGGTGTCGGTCTCGATGAGCGGATCGTCCTTCAGAGCGTTGTAATCAAAGACCTCAAGCGGCTTGTCGTAGCACTCGAAGATACCGGAAACGCTCATGTAACGCGGGGTGTTCAGCTCCTTGATGCAGGTCAGCAGGCAGGGAGTCTGGACCTTCAGCTCCATGTAGCCGTCCTCGAGCTGACGCTTGACGGTCAGGCTGTTGCCGTCCTTCTGAATGTCGGTGACATAGGTGACCTGGGGCAGATGCAGCTTCTCGGCGATCTGGGGGCCGACCTGAGCGGTATCACCGTCGATGGCCTGACGGCCACAGAAAACGATGTCCTCGGGGCCGACGCCGATCTTGTTGACGGCAGCGGCCAGGATCTGGGAGGTAGCGAAGGTATCGGAACCGCCGAACTCGCGGCCGGAGACCAGCACGCCGCGGTCAGCGCCGCGGGCCATCAGCTCACGCAGCATACCCTCTGCCGGCGGCGGGCCCATGGTGACGACGACGACCTCGCAGCCGGTCTCGTCCTTCAGCTGCAGGGCGGCCTCGACGGCGTTCAGGTCGTCGGGGTTGGTGATGGTAGCCATGGCAGAGCGATCCATGGTGCCGTCAGCCTTGACAGCGACCTTGCCCTGCGTATCGGGAACCTGTTTGACACAAACGATTGCTTTCATTACGTCTTGCCTCCTTACTTCAGCAGCGCGCCGGAAATGACCATCATCTGAACTTCGCTGGTGCCCTCATAGATCTCAGTGATCTTGGCATCACGCATCATACGCTCGATGGGGTAATCACGGGTGTAGCCGTAACCGCCGAACAGCTGCAGGCAGCGGCGGGTCACGTCGCTGGCGGTGCGGGCGGCAATGAGCTTGGCCTCGGCAGCCTCAACGCTGTAGCGGACCTTCTGGCCGTTCATGGCAGCCTGCTTCTTCTGGGCAGCTGCGTAGACCAGATACTTGGCGGCGTCAACGCGGGCCTTCATCTCGGCCAGCTCGAACTGGGTGTTCTGGAACTGTGCGATGGAGCGGCCAAACTGCTTGCGCTCCTTGACATAGGCGACGGTCTCGTCGATGGCGCCCTCGGCAATGCCCAGAGCCTGGGAGGCGATGCCGATACGACCGCCGTCCAGCGTAGCCATGGCCAGCTGGAAGCCCTTGCCCTTCACGCCCAGCAGACGATCCTTCGGGATGATGCAGTCCTCCATGATGAGCTCGCAGGTGGAAGAACCGCGGATGCCCATCTTGTCCTCGGGCTTGCCGACCTTGAAGCCGGGATCGGTGCGCTCAACGATGAAGGCGCTGATCTCCTTCTGCTTGCGGCCGCGCTTGTCGGTGACAAAGCCGGTGACGGCAATGATGATGAACACATTGGCAAAGCCTGCGTTCGTGATGAAGATCTTGGAGCCGTTCAGCTTCCAGTGGTCGCCCTCGTCAACGGCGAAGGTCTGCTGGCCCTGGGCGTCGGTACCGGCACCGGGCTCGGTCAGGCCGAACGCGCCGACCCACTCGCCGCTGCACAGCTTAGGCAGGTACTTGGCCTTCTGCTCGGGGGTGCCGTTCTCATAGATGGGAGCTGCGCACAGAGAGGTGTGGGCAGACAGGATAACACCGGTGGTGCCGCAGACCTTGGACAGCTCCTCGACAGCCATGACGTAGGACAGGACGTCGCCGCCTGCACCGCGTCCGCCACCTTGTGCATGGTGTTCGTGCAGATGAGCACGCAATCGGCTCCGGCGCGTTCCAGGCCGTGAGCGGCCTCCGCCAGCAGTTCGCCGCTGCGTTCCCAGTCCCCTGCCCGCTGGCAGGCCTCAATCTCATGGAAATCCACGCTGTGCAGGATGCACTTGGCGGAATGGAACCCGCCGAGCCGCTCCTGCACCAGCCGATTGACGATCTGGTAGTATGTAACCGTGCTTTCCCAGCTCATGCCGCCGATAAGGCCGATGGTCTTCATCAACATGGCTCCCAGTGCGGACGCCCGCGCCGCCTTTTCCCAAAATCAAATATCACGCCGTACCCCGGCGTCCCCTAGACGGGAGTCCGTTGCGCTCGCGCATGGCCTCGGGGAAATACGCCGCCGCCATTTCACGGAGCTTGTATTTCTGGATCTTGCCGCTGGCGGTCAGGGGGAAACCTTCCACCACAGCCACATAGCGCGGAATTTTATACCACGCGATCTTGCCGCGGCAATAGTCGCGCACATCCTCGGGAGCGACGTCCGCCCCCTCCTTGGGGATTAAGATCGGAAGAGCG
>OLRS01001607.1_pt1 | contig 21071 bp, 17 predicted proteins | sample 1673171 | NCBI WGS metagenome assembly OLRS01 (sample SAMEA3136762, study PRJEB25190) | human gut metagenome | biome: human gut; feature: human-associated habitat; material: faeces | place: Austria | collected 2013
CTTAAACGATGATCAAATACCTACAAAGGCGTTATACAGTACCTCGTCCACGCTTGCTTTGGACGCCTGCGTCATGCGGCGGCGGGTGTAGGTGGACAGAGCCTCGAGATAGCGGCGCGAGCCCTCGGCGTACAGCACGCCCAGCGCGAGCGAGGACTTGCCCGAGCCGGAAACGCCCGCCACGCCGACGATTTTGTGCAGCGGAATGTCCACGTCCACGTTTTTCAGGTTGTGGACGCGCGCACCCCGCACGAGAATTTTGTCAATCATGGGGTCAATTCCTCCGGATACCGGTAAAATTTTCCCCTCTATTGTATCAGCATTGCGCGCGGCGGGCAAGTGCCCGTCAGCACAGCGGGGCGAAGATGCGCAGAACGCCGTCGACGATCCAGCGGCGGGAGTAGCGCTTCATGTCACAGGCTTCGATCGCGCGGCACTGCGACTGCGTGGCGAGAAAGTCCTCCTTCACGCGCGCGACGATGCTGCCGCGGTAGAAGAGGGAGTTGTTCTCAAAGTGCAGAAACAGGCTGCGGTAATCGAGGTTCACCGTCCCGACGGTCGCGGCGCGGTCGTCGCAGACGAGACTCTTCGCGTGGACAAAGCCGGGGGTGTACTCATAGATTTTCACCCCGCCCGTCAGCAGCACCTGATAGAAGCTGCGCGACATGCGGAAGATGAGCTTCTTGTCCGGGATGCCCGGCATGATGATGCGCACGTCCACGCCGCGCTGCGCCGCCGCGAGCATCGCGTCCAGCAGATCGTCGCCGAGCATGAGATAGGGCGTGAAGAACCACGCGTAGTCCGTCGCCTGCGACAGAAGGTCGATATAGAGCCGGTTGCTCGTCGCCTCGGAGTTGAGCGGGGAGTCGTAATAGCTCAGCACCCAGCCGTCCTGCGCGGCGGGCTCGGCGGCGGCCGCCGCGGGCGGCATGGGCATCGGCTCCTCCTTCTGCAGCGAAAACGCGTTCCAGAACGTGAGGAACATGTGCGTGAAGCTGCGCACCGGTGCGCCCGTCAGGCGGAAGCCCGTGTCCTTCCAGTGGCCGTAGGGGTGCTCGCGGTTGATGTACCGGTCGGCGAGGTTCACGCCGCCGCTGTAGGCGACCGCGTCGTCCACGATGAGCATTTTCCGGTGGTCGCGGTAGTTGGCCGTCCCCTTCAGCGCGAGCAGGGGGTTGAACGTCACGCAGCGGATGCCCAGCTTTTCAAGCGCGAGGGCGTTGCTGAAGTTGAACGTCGAGATGCTCCCGAGGTCGTCATACATCACGCGCACGTCCAGCCCCTCGCGCACCTTCTGCGCGAGGATGTCGACGATGCTCTGCCACATCTCGCCCGGCTCGATGATGAAATACTCGAGATAGATCGTCTTTTTTGCCGCTCGGAGGTCGGTGAGCATGTCGGGGTACATCGCATCGCCCAGCGGGTAATAGCGGACGTCCTCGGCGCGCATGAGGGGATAGCCGGTCTTATGCTCCAGCCAGCGGACGGTCTGTTCCATGCGCTTTTCCCCCTCGAAGGGCGTCCCGCCGCAGGGGAGCGGAGCCGGCTGCCCGGCCTCCTGCACGCGGCGCAGGCGCTTTCGCAGCGGGCGTGCCGTGCGCCTGTTGCCGAAGAGAAGGTACAGCAGCGCACCCGCGACCGGTACTGTGAGGATCACAAGCAGCCACAGGATTTTATACGCCGTCTCGTCGCGCTTGATGATGATAAACAGCACCAGCAGCACCGCCGCGACGGACAGCGCCAGCGTGATGTACGCCGCATACGGCGACAGCCACTTCACCAGCAGCAGAATCCAGAGCGCCTGCACCGCCGCGGCCGGAATGACGGTCAGCACCCGCCGAAGCATTTTCGACATGAAGAAAACTCCTTTCCCGCGCGGAGAAACCCGCGCAGATCATATGTGGACAAATTCCCTGTTCTTATGATACACTATACCGCAAAAGAGCAACGATGTAAACCGATCAGGAGGAAACGCCATGCCCGTTCAGGTTAAGCCCATGATCGCCGAGGCCTTCATCCGGCTTTCAAAGCAAAAGAATATCGACAAGATCACGGTCAAGGATCTGGTGGAGGCCTGCGGCATCTCCCGCCAGACGTTTTACTATCACTTTCAGGACATTCTGGAGGTCATCGAGTGGTCGCTGGATCAGGCGTTTTCGCACCTGCTCGAGCAGAGTCTCGCCGCCGACGACCCAGAGGCCGTCCTGCGCGGCTTTCTCGAGACGTCGGAGGAGTCGGCGGAGCTGCTGCAGAAGCTCCTCCACTCGCAAAAGCGCGAGCAGGTCGAGCGGCTCCTCGTCCGCTCCGTGCGCACCTATTTGAAAGAGGTGATCGAGCGCAGAGGCCCCGTGCCGGGGCTCTCGTACGAGGACATGGACACGGCGCTCAGCTTCTGCACATACGGGGTCGTGGGGCTGCTGCTCGAGAGCTGCGAGAAAAAGAGCGCCGACCGCGCCCGCCGCGCACGGCAGATGCACCATCTGCTCGCGGGCCGCATCGGGGAGGACGGGCCGTTCCCCGTCAAATAACAGCATACCCTCGGGCGGGCAATTTGCCTATTTACAATCTGCGCCGTCTGTCCGGACAGATCCGCAGGAGTGTCAAAAATTCTGACACTCCTGCGTTTTTGTCAGGACACGGCGGGCAAACTGATAGTGGAAAACCGCGCCGGGGTCTGCTATAAAAGAGCTATCCCAAAGATGAAAGGGCGTGTGAGCCATGCAACCAACCCCCGGGGTCTTTACCGGCAAGCTCTGCGAGCTGGAGCGGCAGTACGGCGACGCCGTCGACCGCCTGCGCCTGTATCAGCAGGCGGATCACGAGCAGGTGCGCCGCGAGCTGCAGGCGCTCTGGCAGGACTGCCGCGAGCGCGAGCTGCAGATGCGCGAGAGCGTCCGCGAGAGCCGATCGCCCGCCGTCGCGGCGCTGTCTCAGGCGCAGCTGACGTATGAACTCGAGGTGCAGCGCATCCTGCGCGACGAGCTGCCGGCGTATCTCCACGGCGAGAACACCTGCCGCGACGCCGATCGGGCCGAGGCGGCGAGTCTTTACGGCGAATACGCCATCGACTTCGCGGCGCAGGCCGTGCGCCACGCGCTGCTCGCGGCGCTCTCGGCCATCGACCTGCAGATGAGCTGCGATGAGACCAATCAATCCCAGTCCCCAAATGAAACGGAGGAATCTGTATGAATGAAGTGAAATCCCCCAAAAAGCCCCTGCTGTTTTACTACATCCTCGTGTTGATGTTTCTGCTGCTGTTCAACCTCCTCGCCATGCCGTGGATGGCCGAGCACCGGATTCAGGACGTGGACTACAACACCTTCGTCACCATGACCGAAAACGGCGAGATCGGCAAGGTGGAGATCCAGCAGCAGAACAACCGCATCCTCTTTACGAAAGCCGACGGCTCCACCGTCTATAAAACGGCCATGGTGCCGGACGACGACCTCATCTCGCGTCTGCTGGCGGCGGGCATCTCCACCACCGGCGAGGAGATCGAGCAGACCTCCGTGCTCACGAGCATCCTCGGCTGGATCGTGCCGCTGCTCGTGTTTATCTTCATCGGCCAGCTCCTCTCGCGCAGCATGATGAAGAAGATGGGCGGCAGCAACTCTATGATGTTCAACATGGGCAAGTCCAACGCCAAGGTCTATGTCAAGTCCGCCGAGGGCATCAAGTTCGACGACGTCGCCGGCGAGGACGAGGCGAAGGAGAACCTCACCGAGATCGTCAACTATCTGCACGATCCCGGCAAGTATCAGGAAATCGGCGCGTCCATGCCCAAGGGCATCCTGCTCGTCGGCCCTCCGGGTACCGGCAAAACGATGCTCGCCAAGGCCGTCGCCGGTGAGGCGAACGTCCCGTTCTTCTCCATGTCCGGCTCGGAATTCGTCGAGATGTTCGTCGGCATGGGCGCGAGCAAGGTGCGCGACCTGTTCCGTCAGGCGAAGGAGAAGGCGCCCTGCATCGTCTTTATCGACGAGATCGACGCCATCGGCAAAAAGCGCGACGGCCAGATGGGCGGCAACGACGAGCGCGAGCAGACGCTCAACCAGCTGCTGACCGAGATGGACGGTTTCGATAACCACAAGGGTATCGTCGTCCTCGCTGCCACCAACCGTCCCGACAGCCTCGATCCCGCTCTGCTGCGCCCCGGTCGTTTTGATCGCCGCATCCCCGTTGAGCTGCCCGACCTGACCGGCCGTAAGAACATTCTTGAGCTGCATGCCAAGAGCGTGAAGACACAGCCGCCGATCGACCTGACCGCGATTGCCCGCGCCACGCCCGGTGCCTCGGGCGCCGACCTGGCCAACATCATCAACGAGGGCGCGCTGCGTGCCGTCCGCGAGGGTCGCAAGCGCGCCACGCAGGACGATTTTGAGGAGTCGGTGGAGGTCGTCATCGCCGGCCAACAGCGTAAGTCCACGGTGCTGTCCGACCACGAGAAGCAGGTCGTTTCTTACCACGAGATCGGTCATGCCATCGTTGCCGCTCGCCAGAAGGGCTCTGCGCCGGTCACGAAGATCACCATCGTGCCGCGCACGAGCGGTGCTCTGGGCTACACCATGCAGGTCGAGGAGGATGAGCGCTTCCTGACCACACGTCAGGAGGTCCTGGACAAGCTCGCCGTCTATTGCGGTGGCCGTGCAGCCGAGGAGCTCATCTTTGGTGAGATGACGACCGGCGCCGCCAACGATATCGAGCAGGCCACCAAGCTCGCCCGTAACATGGTGACGCGCTTTGGTATGTCCGACGAGTTTGGCATGATGGCGCTCGGTACCGTTCAGAATGCGTACCTTAACCAGGACACGTCGCTCACCTGCGCCCCCGGTACGGCCGAGCGTGTGGACGCAATTGTCGCCAAGTTGATTGAGGATGCGCACGACCGCGCCCTGCAGATCCTCAAGGAAAACAAGTTCAAGCTCCACGAGCTGGCTCGTTATCTGTACAAGAAGGAGACGATCACGGGCGAGGAGTTCATGAACCTCCTCACGCGCGAGAATCCGCTGATGCCCAAGCAGCAGTAAAGCCGCGGCCGAGCCAGTAAACGCCGACGCCCCATTTGAGCAGCTTTCTCAAATGGGGCGTTTTGCTTGAGGGGGGTGGAAATGAAGATCGTGGTGAGTGCCTGCTTGATGGGCGAGAGCTGCAAGTATAACGGGCTCGACAACTATCATCGCGAGTTGGTCGAGGCCTGCGAGCGTACGGGGACCGAGGTCCTCTTGGTGTGCCCTGAGGTCTTTGGCGGCCTGCCCACGCCGCGCAGGCCGTCCGAGATTGTGAACGGCGAGGTCCGTACCTGCGAGGGTGCCTCGGTCGATCGCGAGTTTCGCCTGGGCGCTCAACGTGCGCTCGATATGTGCGAGCAGGCGGGCGGCCCGTCCGAGATTGCTGCGTGCGTCTTGCAGGACCGCAGTCCCTCGTGCGGCGCGGGTCGCATCTACGACGGTACCTTTAGCGGTACGCTCACCGCGGGCAACGGCGTCTTCGTTGATCTGTTGCTGCGTCACGGCTATCGCGTTATACCAGCTAGCGAGTTCGACCCCAGCATGCTGGAGCAATAAAAAACCACCACAAGGGCACTGCTCCCTTGTGGTGGTTTTGGGCTAGGCCTAGAGCGTGTGGCCGTAGGCGTTGGCGGCCTTGATGGCGGCGGCGAACTTTTCGTCGGTGAAGGGCTCCGGGTTGCCTTGCTTCCACTCGTTGGTGGCGTGTGCGTATTCGCACAGGGCAGGGATGTCGGCCTCGGAAAGTCCGACCTGCTCAAGCGTTACGGGCAGGCCCATCTGCTTGTTAAAGGCGGCGTAGCGTTCAAGGCTCTCGGTATCGCCCGTATAGGCAAACAGCACGAGCACGCCCAGGCTCACGACCTCACCGTGCAGATAGGTTCCCTCGCGCGGAATGCTGCACGTCGCATTGTAGAACGCGTGCGCCACGCTCGAGTTGTAGTAGTAATCGTTTTGGTTGGTCAGGTTCGAGACATAGCCCGTGTTGACCACGATGTCGAGCGCGATCTGCTTGACGGCCCCGCTCGACAGATTCCGGCGCACGTCCTCAAGACCCTGGACGCCATAAGTAAACAGCGGCTCGGAGCAGGTGTGGGCGAGTGCCAGGCCAAGACCGGCGGTATGCTCCAAATTACCGGCGCTCGTGGCGTATTCGACCTCGGGCTGCTTGGACAGGGCATCGCCCACGCCGGCCCAGAAGTACTCCGCCGGAGCCTCGGCGATGATCTTGGGGTTGATGAAGATATGCGCAGGTCGGTTGGGGTACGAATATCCCTCGAGCGAGCCGTCGTCGTTGTACACGACGGCAATGGCGGTCGCGGCCGAGCAGTTGGAGCAGATCGTCGGCACGGTAAAGACGATCTTCTTGAGCTCGATGGCCGCCGTCTTGACGGTATCGAGTGCCTTACCGCCGCCACAGGCAATGAGCACGTCGGCTTCCTGGCAGGCAGGGGAGTTTACGACCTTGGCGATATTGGCGCGCGTACTGTTGGTACCGTAGACGCGCGTCTCCAGAATCTCGACGTCGGTACCTGCCAGCGCAGCTTCGATACCGGGAAGTGCTGCGGCAAGTGCTCGCTTACCACCGATGATGGCGACCTTGGTCGCTCCGTATTCGGCCAGCGCGCCGGGCAGCTCGTCAAAGCAATCCTCGCCGACGGTGTAGTCGCTCATTCCAATCGTGCGCATAGCAACCTTCTTTCGTTCGATAGAGTGCTTTCAGGTATTTTGCTCCTAGAGAAGGGCTGTAATAGCGAGAAATTTCGAACGTATAAAACCAGTGTTGAGGGTTTTTCGCCGGCGCGGAACGTGCTAGCATACTCCGCATAAGCGTTGATGGGGACGAGTAGTCGGCCGTCCGCATGCTACAGAGAGCGGGGAGCGCTGAGAACCCGTGCATGCGACCGATGAAAATCACCCCGGAGCTGCGGTCCCAACGGACGTGCCGCGCAGGCTCGTCTTAGTAGACATCGCCGAGATGGTCGTCGATACAGGCCAGCCGAGTAACGGATGCGAGCGCGCGAATACGCGGGCGAGGGCATCTAAGCTGGGTGGTTAAGCGAAGAGCTTTTGCGGGCGTACAGTCCGTTTCGTGGCGCTTCGTCCCAGCTTGTAGGGACGGGCGCTTTTTTGGTGCCCAACGGGCGTGCGCGCCCACGATATGAAAGGGGTACCGTGGCAAACGAGTACAAGCAGACGATGAATCTGCCCAAAACCGGTTTTCCCATGCGTGCCGGTCTTTCCAAGTCCGAGCCCAAGCGACTCAAGGACTGGCAGGACAACAAGGTCTACGAGCAGGTTCTGAAGAAGAACGAGGGTCATAAGAAGTTCGTGCTGCACGACGGTCCTCCGTACGCCAACGGCCCGATCCACATCGGCCACGCCATGAACAAGATCTCCAAGGACATGATCAACCGCTACTGGATGATGCAGGGTTATGAGGTTCCTTATGTCCCCGGTTGGGACTGCCACGGCCAGCCGATCGAGCACAAGGTCGAGGAGAAGCTCGGCACCGAGAAGTTCAACCAGACCCCCACGGCCAAGATTCGTGAGCTCTGCAACGAGTTCGCTGTCGAGAACATCGAGCTCCAGAAGGCCGGCTTCCGTCGTCTGGGCGTGCTCGGCGACTGGGACAACCCCTATCTGACGCTCTATCACCAGCATGATGCTGCCGATATCGAGGTCTTTAAGGCCATGTTCGATAAGGGCATGATCTATCGCGGCCACAAGCCGGTTCACTGGTGCAAGCACTGCCACACCGCGCTGGCCGAGGCCGAGATCGAGTACTCCGACGAGACGAGCCCGTCCATCTTCGTGCGCTTTGAGATGACCTCCAAGCCCGCCGGCCTCGAGAACTTCGATGGCCCGGTCGACTTTATCATCTGGACGACCACGCCGTGGACCATCCCCTCCGACCAGGCCGTTTCCCTTAAGCCCGGCGCCGCCTATGTCGCCGTTGAGCACGATGGCCGTGCCGAGGTCATGCTTGAGGACCTGGCTCCCAAGTGCTGCGAGGAGTTTGGCTGGGAGTACACCCCGGTTATGGTCGACGGAAAGCCCTACGTGGTTCCCGCCGAGACCTTCCACCACATCCACTACAAGCAGCCGATCTTTGACGGCGTTGAGGGCGTGGCGCTGCTGGCCGATTACGTCGGTGTCGATGACGGTACCGGTATCGTCCACAACTCGCCCGGTCACGGCGTCGATGACTACTTCGCGTGCCTCAAGGAGGGCATCACCGACATCTGCATGCCGGTCGATGACGACGGCAAGTTCTACACCGGCGAGGAGTTTGGCACCGGTGGCCCCTTCAGCGGTATGGATACCGATGAGGCCAACCCGCACATCATCGAGTTCCTGCGCGAGCGCGGTACCCTGGTCCTCGAGAAGAAGATTACGCACAGCTATCCGCACTGCTGGCGCTGCAAGCACCCGGTGCTCTTCCGTGCTACCGACCAGTGGTTTGTCTCGATGGACAAGACCGGCTTGCGTGAGCAGGCTGGCAAGGAGGTTCGCGAGAACGTCAAGTGGTATCCGGCTCACGCCGCCAACCGCATCGGCGCCATGGTTGAGCAGCGTCCCGACTGGTGCATCAGCCGTCAGCGCAACTGGGGCGTGCCTATCCCGAGCTACACTTGCGCCGACTGCGGCGAGAAGGTTATGAACGACGCCACGCTCGACGCCGTCATCAAGCTCTTCAACGAGAAGGGCTCCGACGCCTGGTTCACCGACGCTCCCGAGAGCTACCTGGGCGAGGCCTGCGTCTGCCCCAAGTGCGGCGGCCATCACCTCAAGGCCGATAAGGACATCCTCGACGTGTGGTGGGATTCCGGCGTCTCCTGGAAGGCCGTCTGCGAGTACCGTCCCGAGCTGGAGTATCCGGCGGACGTGTATCTCGAGGGCTCCGACCAGCACCGCGGTTGGTTCCAGAGCTCGTTGCTCACCTCGGTGGGTGCCAATGGCCACGCTCCGTACAAGGCGGTCGTCTCGCAGGGCTTCACCCTCGACGGCCAGGGTCGAAAGATGTCCAAGTCGCTCGGCAACGTCATCGACCCCAATAAGGTCTGCGACGAGATGGGCGCCGACATCATCCGTCTGTGGGTTGCATCTGTCGATACCAGCTCCGACGTGTCCATCGACCACGAGATTCTTGCTCGTACGTCCGATGCCTACCGTCGTTTCCGCAACACGCTGCGCTTCCTGCTCTCCGAGCTCGAGGGTCAGTTTGAGCCCGAGACCGACGGCGTCGCCTTTGCCGACCTGCTGCCGCTCGACAAGCTCATGGTTGCCCGTCTGACCCAGGTTCAGGCCGAGGTCGACGATGCCTACGCCAGCTACGAGTTCCCGCGCGCCTACCGTGCGCTCTACGACTTCGTGGTTACCGAGCTCTCCAACGTGTATCTCGACGCCCTGAAGGACCGTCTGTACTGTGAGAAGCCCGGCTCGCTCGAGCGCCGCAGCGCCCAGACCGTGCTGGCCGAGCTCTTCTCGATGCTCATGCGCGACCTTCAGCCGATCCTGTCCTACACGGTCGACGAGGCCATGGCCTATGCGCCCGCCGGCTGCGTCGATCACCAGAAGTACGCCGCGCTGCTCGATTGGTACAAGTCGCCCATCACGTTCGACGAGGCCAATGAGTTTGAGGGCGTGCTCGAGGCTTCACTCGAGCTCCGTAGCGCCGTGACCAAGGCCCTTGAGGATGCCCGCTCCGCCGGTACCTTCACCAAGAGCCAGCAGGTCCGCGTCAAGGCGGTCGTTCCCGCCGAGATGTACGCGCTGCTGACCGGTGATAAGGCCGTCGACCTGGCCGAGTTCTACATCGTTTCCGATGTTGAGCTGACCCAGGGCGAGGAACTCTCCGTTGCCATCGAGGCAGCCGAGGGCGAGTGCTGTGACCGTTGCTGGAACTACCGCACCACCGTCGGCGAGTACAACGGCCACGCGCATATTTGCAAGCGCTGCGCCGATGCTTTGTAGGTTACGGCGTTCGTAGAACGCCGTAACCTACCGACGCTGCAAACGCCCCTAAGCGGCAATCTGACGTTCAATCGTCGGTCGCGTACCAAAGTACGCTTCCCTCCTCTTTCACGTCACCTTGCTCGCTTAGGGACGTTTTCGCTGTTGGTGACGATAACGCGGCGTTTCCATTGCTGGAGCTAGAGGCTTTCTTTCGACTTGCGTTTTTAGTCGAAAGCTATTAAGCGACATTCCGTTATTCGGAATGTCGCTTTCGTTTTTAGCTGGTTATTTCGCTTGCGTTGGTGGATATGTCGTGCGTTCTGCGTATGGCAATATAAGATGGATTATTGCGTAAACGGAATTTGATTATCTGAGGGTAGGGGATTGATTTGGGTCGTGCTGGGGATATGACGCCGCCTTTGCGTTGGCGGTTGGGTGTTGCTGGTGGGGTGGCGCTGGTTGTGCTGCTTGTTGACCAGTTGACCAAGCTTGCGGTTCGTGCCGTGGGCGATGCACTGCATGTGACCGTCATCCCCGGCGTGATCGACTTCCTGTTTGTCCGCAATATCGGCGCTGCCTTTAGCATGGGCGAGGGGCATGGCATCGCATTTGCCGTGCTGGCGCTGGCGGTCATTGTCGCCATTGCCGTGTACTTGCTCCGTGCGCCTCAGCTCGCTCGTCTTGAGGTTGTGGGCATGGCCATGGTTGCGGGCGGCGCCATCGGCAACGCGATCGATCGCCTTGTCTTTGGCTTCGTGACCGATTTTATCGCCACCACGTTCATCGACTTTCCCGTCTTTAACGTTGCTGATATCGGCATTACGGTCGGCGTCGTGCTGGCGCTCATTGGTTACATGTTCTTGAGTCCCGCCGCTCGCGAGGTCGATGCGACTGCCGAGCTCAACGCCCGTGACGAGGCCCGCGCCAAACGCAAAGCCAAGCAGCGTGGGGAGCGTGCCCGCAAGATTCGCGAAAGGAATGAGCGCTAATGGCCGACATCTATATTCTCGTTGCCGACGATTCCGCTGGTCAGCGTCTTGACGCCTATCTGGGCGCCAACGATGGCTGTCCCACGCGCTCTGCCTGTGCGCATCTGATCGAGGGCGGTGCCGTCGCCGTCAACGGCGAGACCTGCCTGTCAAAAAAGTATGCCGTACGCGTCGGTGACCGCATCTCGGTTGACTTGCCCGAGCCTCACGATCCCACCGATGTGATTCCCGAGGCCATCCCGCTCGACATTCGCTATGAGGACGACTATCTCATTGTGCTCTCCAAGCAGCGCGGGCTGGTGTGCCATCCCGCCCACGGCCACGAGAGCGGCACGCTTGCGAACGCCTTGGTCTACCACTGCGGTATCGATCATCTTGGTACCGTGCAGGGTGAGGACCGCCCCGGCATCGTGCATCGTTTGGATCGCGATACCTCGGGTCTCATGCTTGCGGCAAAGGACGACGACACGCAGCGCGCGCTTCAGAATCTCATTCGCACGCGTACGCTCGACCGCCGCTATATCACGCTTGTCCACGGGCACATCGCCATGGACGAGGGCACCATCAATACCGGTATCGCCCGCTCCACGCGCGACCGCGTCAAGATGGCGGTTTCGGACGACCCCTTTGCCCGTCAGGCCATTACGACCTTTAAGGTCCTCGAGCGCTTTGATTCCACGCGCTTTGACGACGGCTACACGCTTGTCGAGTGTCACCTGTTTACCGGGCGTACGCATCAGATTCGCGTGCATATGCGTCATATCAACCACGCCTGCGTGGGCGATCCACTTTACGGCAAGTGCGATGCGCGCGCCGACCAGGGCCTGACCAGGCAGTTTCTGCATTCCTGGCGCGTGGCGTTCGAACATCCCGTGACGGGGGAGCGCATTGAGTGCCGCGACGAGTTGCCGTGGGATCTTGCTGCGGTTCTCGATGATCTGGCTCCGCGCTCGCTCGGTCGCACGGCCGCTGGAGATGAAATCGTTCCGCAGCTCGGTCTTCTCGAAGCCTAGCCAGTATTAGGTGGTTTCTTGAACTCGGTAAGCCTGCGGTAAGATATACGATTGTTTACGTTACACGTTGCTGGGAGCCTGCATGCTCGCCTTTTTACAAACCAACACACCCATCGTGATCTTCAACCAGATTGTCGTCACGCTGCTCACGGTCTGCTTTCTGTACCAGGTGGTCTTCTTTGTCATTGGCGCTCTTCGTGGCGAGGTCGCGCCTCCCAAGGCCAAAAAACTCCATCGCTATGCCTTTTTTATCGCGGCGCATAACGAGGAAGCCGTAATTGCCAATCTCGTACGCTCCATCAAGGACCAGGACTATCCGTCCGAGCTTATCGAGGTCTTTGTCGTTGCCGACGCCTGCACCGACAACACCGCGCAGCTCGCACGCGAGGCCGGTGCCATTGTTTACGAGCGCAATGACCTGGCCCGAAAGGGCAAGAGCTGGGTCATGGACTTTGGTTTCGATCGCATTCTCAACGAGTATCCCGACACGTTTGAGGGCTACTTTATCTTCGATGCCGACAACGTTATCTCCCGCGATTACGTGTCCAAGATGAACGATGCCTTTGACCAGGGCTTCCATGTGGTCACGAGCTATCGCAATTCCAAGAACTTCGGCAGCTCGTGGATCTCGGCTGCTAATGCCACGTGGTATCTACGCGAGGCGCGCTTCCTCAACAACGCGCGCAATATCTGTAAGACGTCCTGCGCTGTTTCGGGTTCGGGTTACCTTATCTCGTCAAGCGTTATCGAGGGCATGCACGGTTGGCAGTTCCACACGCTGACCGAGGACATTCAGTTCACTACGTTCTGCGCTATTCACGGTATTCGCATTGGCTATGCGCCGGCGGAGTTCTTTGACGAGCAACCCGTGACGTTCAAGGCATCCTGGAAGCAGCGTATGCGCTGGACCAAGGGCTTTTACCAGGTGTTCTTTACCTACGGTAAGCATCTGGTCAAGTCGACGTTCCGCTATCATCGCTTTGCCGCCTACGACATGTTCATGACGATCGCCCCGGGTATGCTGCTATCGCTGATCTCGATGCTCGCTAATGCGACGTTCTTGATTGTGGGTGGCCTTTCGCATGGTTTCTTGGCAACCGAAGTCGAGATGCAGGCGTGCGCCGCTTCGCTCATTATGACCTTCGCCATGATGTATCAGACGTTCTTTATCCTGGCGCTGCTCACGACTATCTTTGAGTACAAGCATATTCACTGCGCGCAAAAGTGGCGCCTGGTGACTAACCTGTTTACCTTCCCGATCTTTATGTTCAGCTATATCCCCATCACGGTGGCCGCGCTGTTCCTGAAGGTCGACTGGGTGCCGACGCAGCACGCCGTCAACGTTACCCTTGACGAGGTCATGCAAGGCGCCAAATAACCACCACCAAAACCACCGCAAAGGGGACAGGCACCTTTGTGGTGGTTTTTGCTTTTGCGATGCAGCTCGAGGAGGAGTCCGATGGCCTATATCCCGTTTTGGATTTGCATCTTTGCCGGCGTGGCAATTGATGCCCGAGAGCGACGGTTTCCCAATGGGCTTGCCGGCGCATGTGCCGTGGCGGCGTTGGCGGGCGTTTGGCTCGACCTCGGTTTGAACACAGCGCTTGACCACGCCGGTCTTGCGGTCATCGTCTACCTTGCCCTTGTGCTCACTGAGTCGCTCTGGCGGCGCCTTCGCCACGCCCCGGGCATCGGCATGGGGGATGCCAAGGCGCTCTTCGCGCTTTGCACGCTCGACCCTATGGGTGGCATCGTGGCATTTGCCGTCGCACTCCTGGCCCTGGCCCTCTCCTGCCTCTTCACAAAATCACGCTCCCTGCCATTGCTCCCGTTTTTGGTGCCGATTTTTGCCATAATCGAGGTCGTGGGCTGCACTTTGTAACCGATTGCGCATCCTTCTTAAGGAGCATGCCATGGCAACTAATCAAGAAACGGCCGTCATTAAGGCGCGCATGGACCGTATTCCCTCGGCGTTGTCGCCCGAACTTGTCGAGCGCATTGCCGCCGATCGTGCTTCGGGCTATGTCAACCCGTATCGTTGCAACGACGATCAGGTCATTCGTCGTATTGATCGCGCCGCCGACAAAGGCACGCTTATGCGCCCGGCGTTTATGCGCGATACCGAAAAGATACTTCATCTTCCGGCGTACACCCGTTATGCAGGCAAAACGCAGGTCTTTAGCTTCCGTAGCAATGACGATCTGTCACGCCGCGGTTTGCACGTGCAGCTCGTCTCCCGCATTGCGCGCGATATCGGTCGCGCCCTGGGGCTCAATTGCGATCTGATCGAGGCGATTGGCCTGGGTCACGACTTGGGACACACGCCTTTCGGCCATGCCGGCGAGCGTTTCCTCAACGATATCTATCATGAGCGTACGGGGCGTTATTTTTTCCATAACGTGCAGTCGGTCCGCGTGCTCGACACACTGTACGGCCGCAACGTGTCGCTCCAGACGCTCGACGGCGTGCTATGCCATAACGGCGAGTACGAGCAGCGTGTGTTTGAGCTCTCGGACATGAGCTCCTTTGACCAGTTTGACCAGACGGTTGAGGATTGCATTGCCACGGGCTATAGCGCAATTGGGCATCTGCGTCCCATGACGCTCGAGGGCTGCGTCGTTCGCATCTCGGATATTCTTGCCTACGTCGGTCGTGACCGTCAGGATGCGATCGCGGCGGGCCTGCTGTCACCCGACGCTTTTGATGATGGCCGGGGCGGTGCCTACAACAGTTGGATCCTCACGCATGCCTCCATCGATATCGTTGAGCACAGCTATGGTAAGCCGCGCATCGAGATGAGCGAGGACCTGTTTGAGGAAATCCGCCGAGCCAAGCGCGAGAACTACGAGAAGATCTATAGCAAGGGCGGTATCGAAGGCGATTCCGAGGTGGAGCTGCGCGAGGCGTTCGAAAAGCTCTACGACCGTTGCCTGCGGGATCTAAACAGTGGTGACGAGTCCTCGTACATCTTTAAGCACCATATTTCGCGCATTGAGCAGCAGCTTTCCTACTACGATCGCACCTATGCCTGGCAGGACGACAAGGATCAAGCCGTGGTGGATTATATCGCGAGCATGACGGACGGTTATTTCTGCGAACTGACGAGCAAGCTGTTCCCCGGTCTGGAGTTTCCGCACCGTACCTATATTAACGAACGGTAGTTCGTATATATTCGGTATACTGTTAGTGGAAAACGTTTTTGATTGATACACGGGATGGCTATGGACGACCTTTTTTCTGCTTCGACGCGCGAGCGTTCCTTTCAGAATGCGCCGCTTGCGGTGCGTATGCGCCCCAATTCGCTCGACGAGTATGTGGGCCAGCAAAAGGCCGTCGGTAAGGGCTCATGGTTGCGTGCCGCGATCGAACACGACGTGCTTTCCAGTGTGATTTTGTATGGGCCGGCCGGTACGGGTAAGACGACGCTGGCCCATATTATCGCCAACCATACTAAGAGCGAGTTTGTCGAGGTCAGCGCTGTGACGGGCACCGTGAAGGACTTGCGCCGCGTGATTGATGAGGCCAAGACGCGCCTGAATACCTACGACCGCCGCACCATTCTATTCATCGATGAGATTCACCGCTTCTCTAAGTCGCAGCAGGATGCCCTGCTGCATGCAGTTGAGAACCGTACCGTCATTATGATTGGCGCCACGACGGAGAATCCGTACTTCGAGGTCAACTCGGCACTGTTGTCGCGTGGGCGTGTGGTGGAGCTTGAGCATCTGAAGGATGAGGATATCGCCACGCTTATTGAACGTGCGCTTGAGGCACCGCAGGGCTTGAACGGTAAGTTCTCGGCCGATGAGGATACGGTCAAGACCATCTGCACGCTGGCAGCGGGTGACGCTCGCTCGGCGCTCACGACGCTCGAGCTTGCGAGCGAGATTGCCGTCACGCGTCCCGATACCGAGGGAACGCCAGCGCCCGCGGCGGGGGAGCGCTATCCCATCACCGTGGATGACGTGAAGATCGCCAACCCGCGTCGCGGCTTTACATACGACAAAAACGGCGACATGCACTACGACATCATCAGTGCGTTTATTAAGTCTATGCGCGGTAGTGACCCCGATGCCACGATCTATTGGCTCGCGCGCATGATCGATGCTGGGGAGGATCCTAAGTTTATCGCTCGCCGTATTATGATTCACGCTTCTGAGGATGTTGGCAACGCCGACCCGCAGGCGCTTTTGGTGGCGCATGCCGCGTTTAAGTCTGCCGAGGTCATTGGCTATCCCGAGTGCCGCATTAACCTGGCTCAGGCTGCACTCTATGTGTGCTTGGCGCCAAAATCCAACGCGTGTGAGGCTTCGATCGATGCGGCGCTGGCCGATATCCATTCTAGTGGGCTTCGCGAGGTGCCGAGTTATCTGCGCGATCGCCATCGCCCGGGCAGCGATGAATACGGTGTGTATAAGTATCCACATGATTATCCCGAAGGCTGGGTCGATCAGCGCTATTTGCCCGATGGCTTGGAACGCGGTGCATTTTGGCAGCCTGCCGGGCGCGGCTGGGAAGAGTGGCGCGTAGAGCAAAGCGAACGCGACCGCAGCGGGAATGCACCGAGGTAGCTGCTGATAATTTTGTCCCACGTTGCTCCTCTTGGCATGTTCGGTCCCCTTTGGGGTACCATGAAAAGCGTCTGTATTTCGATTCTTCCGGGAGGCTTGTATGAGTCCCATTCAAATCGCCCTGCTGCTGCTCGCCGTTGCCGGCGTGTGGGCCATCGCTGAGCTCGCGCTTACCCTGCGCAAGACCCGCAATGTTGTCGACTCGCTCGATAAGACCGTGAACGACCTCAACAACACCATCGCCGAGGCTCAGCCTGTGGTGGCAAAGCTCGATGGCGCTGTCGATGAGCTTACGCCGGCGCTTGCCCAGATGGAGCCGCTGCTTAAGTCGAGCAAGACGGCAGTTGATGCCCTTACCTCCAATCTCGTAGAGGTCGAAGCCGTGGTTCGCGACATTTCCGAGGTTACGGGCAGCATGGCCGAGGCCAGCAATGCTGTGTCGAGCGTGACCGACTCTGCCGCCGGTGCTGTGCAGAAGCTCTTCAATAAGGTGAAGGCTCCTGCAGCCGACGCCGATCGCAAGCTCGCCGCTGCCGCTGCGGAGGCCGAGCAGCCTACCGAGCGCGTCCTAATTGGCGAGGACGAGGCCGCCGCGGGCGACGATGATGGTCAGAAGTCTGTATCCAAGCCGGCTCAGTATTACACCTATACGCCCGCCGAGACCTCTGAGGAGTCCTGCGATGAGTAGCGAAGCAACCTGCCCTATCACGCTGACCGTTGCCGGTGACCCGCGTCTCGCTCGCCTTGTGCGCATGACGGCAGCCAACGTTGGTGCCCTGTGCTCTATGTCTGTCGATCGCATCGAGGACATCCGCATGGCTGCTGAGGAGGCTTTCATCTTTGGTTGCACCGCGGTCGACTGCGATGACATCACCATCAAATTCGATGTCGATGAGACCCACGTTGGCATGACTATTACCTTTGGCGACCAGGCTACGGTCGATGAAGACGACCAGGCTGCGGTGTATGCCGAGCTCATCCTCGCGAGCGTGTGCGACTCCTACGAAAAGACTACGGCGCCCCTGACGCTTTCCCTCGACCTCAAGGCGGATATCTAATATGACCGAACGTTCCCGGAGCGGCAAGACCGCTTGGGACAAGGAGAAAACTCGCGAGCTGTTTCGTCGTTACAAGGAGACCGGTGATCCGGACGCCCGTGAGCAGCTCGTCATGTCCCATATGAACCTGGTAAGGTTTCTTGCCAACAAATTTAAGAATCGCGGCGAGCCGCTCGACGATCTCATGCAGGTCGGCTATCTGGGCTTGCTCAAGGCTATCGACCGTTTTGATCCCGAGCGCGGACTCGAGTTCACGACGTTTGCGACACCCACTATCCTGGGCGAGATCAAACGCCATTTTCGCGACAAGGGCTGGAGTGTGCGCGTACCGCGTCGTCTGCAGGAGCTCTCGGCCAAGGTCAACCAGGCTACTGACAAACTTACCAACGAGCTGCAGCGTTCGCCCAAGGTTGAGGAGATCGCTGAGTATCTAGATGTGACTGTCGATGAGGTCCTCGAGGCTATGGAATCGTCTTCGGCCTATACCTCGGTGCCCATCGAGGCTCCTGGTGCGTCCGATTCCGACGATGCGCCCTCGATTCTCGACCGTTACGCCGACGATGACAACGAGCTCGACTTTACCGATGACCGCCTGGTGATCGAGGAAGCCATCCGCGATTTCTCGCCGCGTGAGCGCGAGGTGATCGAGCTGCGCTTTGTGAAGGGCATGACCCAGATCGAGATTGCCAAGAAGCTGGGCATCTCGCAGGTGCAGGTCTCGCGTCTGCTGCGCCGCACGCTTAAGAAGATTCAGGACAAGATCGACCCCGACGGAGTGATGATTCGTTCATGAGTGAGCACCCCCAACAAACCGATTGCGTGCTGCGCGACACCCGCGTTCTGACGCTGCGCATTTGGGCTGTTGTCGGCTGCATTGTTATTGCTGCTGTCATCTTTAACCTTATGGGCATCCTGGCACCGGTTATTGAGTTTCTTGCCGTTGGCTCCATCATTGCTTTTGTGATGTCCCCGATCACCAACTGGCTCGAGCACCATGGCGTGAATCGCGGCATCGGTTCGCTTATTGCGCTAATTGTTGTTGTTGCCGTGCTCGTCGGTGTCGTTTGCATCTTGTCGCCGATTCTCTTTGGTCAGATCATGGAAGTCCTGAGCCGCCTGCCCGAGCAGCTTCGTGTTGCGGGTGGCGATCTCAACGAGATGATCTCGCATGCCAAGACGCTCAACAACACGCCGCTCAAGGAGTATTTGGACGATAATCTTTCGTCGCTGGTTGCCGTGGCATCGAAGTATGTGTCTCAGATCGCTGCCGAGCTTGGCCGCGGTGTGTTCCCGCTCATCACCAATACGGCTTCGCAGTTGTTCGTGATCTTCCTTGGTCTGGTGCTTGCCTACTGGATGGCCTGCGACTACCCTCGCATGCACCACGAGATTTGCACCATCATCGGTCAGGAGAAGGAGACCTCGTACCGCTTTATGGTCGCCATTCTTTCTCGCTCTGTCGGCGGCTACATGCGCGGTATGGTCGTGACGTCCATCTGCGGTGGTTTCCTCGCCTTTATCGGTTTTATGATCATCGGCCATCCGTATGCGGCGCTCATGGCTATCTTTACCGGCATCATGCATTTGGTTCCGGTCGTCGGTCCTTGGGTGAGCGCAGCAATCGCCACAGTGCTCGGTTTCATGTTCAGCCCTATGTTGGCGTTATGGACGCTCATCGTGACTATGGTCGCGCAAAACGTCACCGATAACGTCATTTCGCCCAAGGTCATGCAGAGCTCGGTGCAGGTGCATCCCATCATGAGCCTCACGGCGCTCGTTATTGGCTCGGCACTCATGGGGCCCATCGGCATGATTATTGCCATCCCGCTGTGTGCGGCCCTCAAGGGTATCTTCGTGTACTACTTCGAGAATGAGACCGGCCGCCAGCTTGTGGCCTATGACGGCGCCGTGTTTAAGGGCACGCCGTACCGCGATGCCGATGGCAACCCGGTCGCCGCCTACGACGCGCTCGGCGACGACACCTTCATCTACGAGTCTGAGCTCATCGGCAACGAGACTGCGCCCGAGGCCAAGGCCATGCCCAAGCCCGAGCTCGATAATCCCTGGATTAAGCTCTCTGGTCTGCAGCCCGATGCCACGGGCTTCTTCAAGAACCCCTTTGCCAAGGACGATGACTCCAACTCGGACGACGATACCAAAACCGGCATCGACGGCTCCATGGACGATTCGGATTCTAATTAGGTCCTATTAACGCTTCTTGAAGTTGTAAATGACAAGAAATGCGAGCAAAGCGATTGATAAGGGGCCGGCTACATAGAAAAAGAGAACGTCAATTGCGCGTAGAGCGTAATATGCATTATCGCCGGACATTGCTGCATACAATACGTAGCCAAATGCTGGTTGGTTTGCGTACCAGCAGGAGAAGGCCAAGAGCGCTAAAAGTGCTACTACCAGAAGTGCATTCAGGACAAATCGTTTGCTTTTCATCGATCGCTCCTTTCGAGTAGCTCTTATATGTAATTCTACAGCAGTCATTAGTTTTTCAAAGACTTTGGCTGTCCTAAATAACATGCACTTTCGCTGGAGGGTCGCTGTTTGCCGGCCCTCTTTTTTGCACTTGCGCGGTGGGATGGTAATATCGTTACGTTTGAACTGTTTCGATGTGAAACCGAGGAGATTCCCTCTATGAGTGCTGACTACCCGTCAATGACTACGGCCGAGATCCGCTCCAAGTTCCTCAACTTCTTTGAGGAGCGCGGTCTTAAGCTCTATCCTTCTTCGTCTCTTGTTCCCGACGATCCTTCGCTGCTGCTTGCCAACGCCGGCATGAACCAGTTTAAGGAGTACTACCAGGGCAAGAAGACCATGAAGGAGATCGGCGCGATTTCCTGCCAGAAGTGCGTCCGCACCAACGACATCGATTGCATCGGCGAGGACGGCCGTCACCTGTCCTTCTTCGAGATGCTCGGCGACTTCTCTTTTGGCGGCGTCTCCAAGGAGCAGGCTTGCGCCTGGGCCTTTGAGCTCATCACCGAGGAGTTCAAGCTGCCGCTCGACCGCCTGTACTTTACCGTCTTTACCGAGGACGACGAGACCCACGACGTGTGGCGTTCTCTGGGCGTTGCTGAGGACCACATCTCCCGCCTGGGCGAGGACGACAACTTCTGGCGCGCCGGCCCCACCGGTCCCTGCGGCCCCTGCTCGGAGATCTACTACGACCAGGGCCCGGAGTTCGGCTGCGGCAGCCCCGACTGCGCGCCGGGCTGCGACTGCGACCGTTTCCTGGAGTACTGGAACTGCGTGTTCACCCAGTACGACGGCCAGGAGGACGGCACCTTGGCGCCCCTTCCCAAGAAGAACATCGACACGGGCATGGGACTCGAGCGCATGGCCGCCATCATGCAGGGCGTGCAGTCTAACTACGAGACCGACGTGCTGCGCAGCCTGGTGGCCGTGGGCGAGCGTCTGGCCGGCGTGACCTATGGCGAGGACGCCGAGACCGATTTGGCCCTGC
>OLRS01001612.1_pt1 | contig 21018 bp, 25 predicted proteins | sample 1673171 | NCBI WGS metagenome assembly OLRS01 (sample SAMEA3136762, study PRJEB25190) | human gut metagenome | biome: human gut; feature: human-associated habitat; material: faeces | place: Austria | collected 2013
TCGCTAAAGCGACCCGCCGCAGGCGGAGAATCCTGCAGAGCAGGATTCTATTTTATGCCGGAAATCAAGTTTACAGCAGGTTAATACCGCATTTCGCGCATTTCTCCCGCACCTCATCCGGCCAGATGGATACCTGAACCTCGCCGATGTGAGCCTTGCGGAGATAGAACATGCAGATGCGGGACTGGCCGATACCGCCGCCGACGGTGTAGGGCAGTTTTTTCTCCAGAATGGCCTTCTGGAAGGGCAGCTTCGCTCGGTCCTCACAGCCGGAAAGCTTCAGCTGGCGTGCCAGGGAATCCTCGTCCACACGGATACCCATGGAGGACAGCTCCAGCGCGTGACCCAGAACCGGGTACCACACGATGATATCGCCGTTCAAGTGCCAGTCATCATAGTCCGGCGCCCGTCCATCGTGGGGTTCGCCATTTGCCAGCTTGTCTCCGATCTCCATGAGGAAGACAGCGCCCTTTTCCCGGGCAATGATATCCTCGCGCTCCTTGGGCGTCTTATCCGGGTAGAGATCCGCCAGCTCCTGGGTGGTGATGAAGAAGATTTCCTTCGGAAGAATCTCTTCGATGTAATCATAGCGGATAGCCATGTATTTCTCGGTTTTTTTCAGGGCCTTATAAACCTTGCGGACCGTCTCCTTCAGATATTCCACGTTGCGGTCCTCTTTCAGGATGATTTTCTCCCAATCCCACTGATCCACATAGATAGAATGAATGTTGTCGGTGTCCTCATCCCGGCGGATGGCGCTCATGTCGGTGTAGAGGCCTTCGCCGATGTGGAAGCCGTATTGCTTCAGGGCGTTGCGCTTCCATTTGGCCAGAGAGTGGACAATTTCGGCCGGGCGCTCGTTCTGTTCCCGGATGCCAAAGGTAACGGGGCGCTCCACACCGTTCAGGTTGTCGTTGAGACCGGATTCCGGAGTGACGAACAGCGGAGCAGATACGCGCAGCAGATAGAGCTGCTCTGCCAAAGACTGCTGGAAGAAGTCCTTGACTGTTTTGATAGCGACCTGGGTGTCGTAGAGTCCCAGCGCAGAACTATAATCGGGTGGGATATACAGATGTTCCATAATGTGTTACTCCTCCAATAGACAGAATGTAAAATGGCTGCCGCGAAAAATATTTTGCCAGAACAAAAGGCTGACACAAAAATTTACAAAAAATAAAAATGTCAGAAAAAAGGTCTTGCAATCCAGAATAAACTGTGCTATATTTCTCGCATAAAAATTTATAACTGTTCACTACGTTACAGTTATAAATGATTATACTATAAGTAAATGCAAAGAACAAGACTCGGATCTTCAGAGGCCGACAGGAATATGGCGTCACCGACTGAGAGCGCCATTGGGAAGAGGAGATTGCGGGAACACTTGGGAGCAGATCGGCTGAACCTGGTAGCAGACGTAGGCCGGTACGGAGCTGTCCACGTTACGGGCATAAAAGAGGAAATGTGAGCCTGACGAAAGAGCGGACACATTTCAATGCGGGTGGTACCGCGGGATTTCTGTTGAATCTGAAACCCCGTCCCGGAATAGAAATATTCCGGGACGGGGTTTTTTATATTCCCTCCCCGGAAAAACAAATGCCCCGGAAGAGTAAAGGATCCGGAGAGCAAATATTCGAAAGGCAGGAAAACAGAATGGAATTTATGACAGGCGTAAAAGAAAAGGAAACCGTTACTCTGGCTGACGTGACCGCAGAGGGCATGGAAGGCAAAACCGTGAAGATTGAAGGAACCGTCCATACCATCCGTGACATGGGCGAGGTGGCTTTTCTGATTTTGAGACGGAGGGAAGGGCTGCTGCAGTGTGTTTTCGAGGAGGGCGTCACAGAGTTTGACTGGAAGACCCTGAAGGAAGCCTCCGGAATTGTGGCGGAGGGTGTGATTCGTAAGGAGGAGCGCGCCCCTCACGGCGTGGAGCTTCGACTGACCGGCATCACCGTATTGTCTGAGCCGGCTGCGCCCATGCCGCTGCCTATTGCTAAATGGAAGCTGAACACTTCCCTGGACGCCAAGCTGAACCGCAGATCTATTTCCCTTCGGAACGTAAGAGAGCGTGCAAAGTTCCGGATTCAGGAGGGCGTGGTAAGAGCCTTCCGGGATTTCCTTTACAGCCAGGGCTTCACAGAAATTCACACCCCGAAGCTCGGAGCCAAGGGCGCTGAGGGCGGCTCAAACCTGTTCCGTCTGGATTATTTCCACCGCCCGGCTGTGCTGGCACAGAGCCCCCAGTTCTATAAGCAGATGATGGTAGGCGTGTTTGACCGTGTCTTCGAGACTGGCCCGGTATTCCGTGCGGAGAAGCACAATACCAAGCGCCACTTGAATGAGTATACCAGTCTGGATTTCGAGATGGGTTATATCGACGGTTTCGAGGACATTATGGCCATGGAGACCGGATTTATTCAGTACATGCTGGCCCTTCTGGAAAAGGATTATGCGTCGGAGCTTCAGATTCTCGGTATTACATTACCGAAGGCTGACAGGATTCCGGCAGTCCGTTTCGATGAGGCAAAGCGCCTGGCTTCAGAGAAATACGGACACAAGATTCGCAACCCTTACGACCTGGAGCCGGAGGAGGAAGTGCTGATCGGACGTTATTTCAAAGAGGAGTACGGTTCTGACTTTGTATTTGTCACCCATTATCCGTCCAAGAAGCGTCCGTTCTACGCCATGGATGACCCGGCGGATCCGAAGTTCACCTTAAGTTTTGATCTGCTGTTCGATGGTCTGGAGATTACCACAGGCGGTCAGCGTATCCATGATTACCGGATGCTGCTGGATAAAATCGCGGCCAGAGGAATGACGGAGGAAGGAATGGAGCAGTATCTGGATACCTTCAAATACGGAATGCCGCCCCACGGCGGACTTGGCATCGGTCTGGAGCGTCTGACTATGAAGCTGGTGGGCGAGGACAACGTGCGGGAGACCACGCTGTTCCCGAGAGATTTAAGCAGACTAGAGCCTTAGCGTTAGCAATGAGCAGTGCAGCCTGCCATAAAAAACAGCGCGCCTGCTTGCAGGAAGCAATGATTTTTTATGGCAGGCTATAGGGCGAAGCCCGTAAAGCGAGGTTTTGCGAAGCAAAATCGAGCGTGCACTGCGGAGTAAAGGAGAAAAATATGGCGAATATAATTTCCGATGAAACCATTGAATATGTAGGCATTCTGGCGAAGCTGGAGCTCTCCGACGAGGAGAAAGAGGCGGCCAAGAAGGACATGGGCCGGATGCTGGATTATATCGATAAACTGAACGAGCTGGACACTGCAGGCGTGGAGCCCATGTCCCACGTATTTCCCGTGAGCAATGTGTTCCGGGAGGACGAGGTGGAAAATGGGGATGACCACAAGGAGATGCTGGAGAACGCGCCCAAGGTCAAGGACGGTATGTATATGGTACCGAAGACCGTAGAGTAGGAGGTGACAGAGAATGGAATTTCGTGAAATGACAGCAGCGGAAATTGGACAGAAGATCAAGACCGGAGAAATGACAGCCGTGGACGCTGTGAAAGCAGCCCTGGCTGAGATAAAAAAACAGGATGAGGTTTTGAATAGCTTTGTCACCGTGGACGAAGAAGGAGCTCTGAAAAGAGCAAAAGAGGTGCAGAAGCACATCGACAACGGTGAACTGACCGGTCCGCTGGCAGGCGTTCCCATTGCCGTCAAGGACAACATGTGCACAAAGGGTCTTAAGACCACCTGCTCTTCCAAAATCCTGTATAACTTTGAGCCGACCTATTCTGCAGAGGCAGTTTTGAATCTGGAAAAAGCTGGAATGATTGTGATCGGCAAGACCAACATGGACGAGTTCGCCATGGGAAGCACCACCGAGACCTCTGCCTTTGGCGTTACCCGCAATCCCTGGAACACGGAGCATGTGCCGGGCGGTTCCTCAGGCGGATCCTGCGCGGCTGTGGCTTCCGGCGAAGCACCCTGCGCTCTGGGCTCCGATACCGGCGGATCCATCCGTCAGCCCAGCTCCTTCTGTGGCGTGACCGGCATCAAGCCCACCTACGGAACGGTATCCCGTTACGGTCTGATTGCCTATGGTTCTTCGCTGGACCAGATCGGACCGGTGGCAAAGGATGTGACGGACTGCGCGCTGCTTCTGGAGGCTATCGCTTCCTATGATAAGAAGGACAGCACTTCCGTGAAGCGGGAGTCCTATGACTTCACTTCCGCCTTAAAGGATGATGTGAAGGGCCTGCGCATTGGTATCCCGCGGGACTACTTTGGCGAAGGCCTGGATCCGGAGGTGGCGGCTGCAGTGAAGGCGGCAGCGAAGGTTCTGGAGGAGAAGGGCGCTGTCGTGGAAGAATTCGACTTAAGCCTGGTGGACTACGCCATCCCCGCTTACTATGTCATCGCTTCCGCCGAGGCCAGCTCCAACCTGGCCCGTTTTGACGGCGTGAAATACGGTTACCGCACCGAGGAGTACGAAGGTCTCCACAACATGTACAAGAAGACCCGTTCCGAGGGCTTCGGTCCCGAGGTCAAGCGCCGGATTATGTTGGGCTCCTTCGTCTTAAGCTCCGGTTACTATGATGCTTATTATCTGAAGGCCCTGCGCACCAAGGCTTTGATTCGTCAGGCCTTTGACCGTGCCTTTGAAAAATATGACGTGATTCTGGGACCGGCGGCGCCGACCACTGCGCCGAAGCTGGGCGAGTCCCTGTCCGATCCGTTGCAGATGTATCTGGGTGATGTATATACCATTTCCGCGAATCTGGCCGGGCTTCCCGGTATTTGTCTGCCCTGCGGCATGGATTCCAAGGGACTGCCCATCGGTCTGCAGCTTCTGGGCGACTGCTTCAAAGAGGAGCATATCATCCGGGCAGCTTACGCATATGAGTGCAGCCGGGGCCGGACAGCCCTTGCAGGCAAGAGAGATTAGGAAGGAGTGGAGAAAATGAGTAAACAGTATGAGACCGTCATCGGTCTGGAGGTCCATGTAGAGCTGGCCACTAAAACCAAGATTTTCTGCTCCTGCAGCACCGCATTTGGAGGAGCGCCCAACACCCACACCTGCCCGGTGTGTACCGGTATGCCCGGTTCCCTGCCGGTGCTGAATAAGAAGGTGGTAGAGTACGCCATGGCTGTAGGTCTGGCCACCAATTGTACCATTACCCGTCACAGTAAATTTGATCGGAAGAACTATTTCTATCCTGATAACCCCCAGAACTACCAGATTTCTCAGCTGTATGCGCCTATTTGCAGAAATGGTTATGTGGAAATCGAGACGGAGACCGGTGTGAAGAAAATCGGCATCCATGAGATTCACATGGAGGAGGACGCCGGAAAGCTGATTCACGATGAATGGGAAGACTGTTCGTTAGTGGATTATAACCGAAGCGGCGTGCCGCTGATCGAGATCGTGTCCGAGCCGGATATGCGAAGCGCGGAAGAAGTCATTGCTTATCTGGATAAGCTGCGTCTGATCATTCAGTATCTGGGTGCGTCTGACTGCAAGCTCCAGGAGGGCTCCATGCGTGCGGATGTGAACCTGTCCGTCCGTGAGGTGGGCACGGAGAAATTCGGTACCCGTACTGAAATGAAGAACCTGAACTCCTTCAAGGCCATTGGCCGCGCCATCGAGGGCGAGCGCCAGCGTCAGATTGAGCTGCTGGAGGAGGGCAAACAGGTCATCCAGGAGACACGCCGCTGGGATGATAATAAAGAGAGCTCCCACGCCATGCGTTCCAAGGAGGACGCTCAGGATTACCGCTATTTCCCGGAGCCTGACCTGGTGCCCATCGATATCAGCGAGGAGTGGCTTCAGGAAATTAAGGCCCGTCAGCCGGAGCTGCGGACTGAGAAGCTGAAGCGCTACAAGGAGGAGTTTGAGATTCCCGATTATGACGCGCGGATTCTGACAGGTTCCAAGCAGATGGCGGATATGTTCGAGGCGGCAACAGCCATCTGCAAGAAGCCGAAGAAGGTATCCAACTGGCTGATGGTGGAGACTATGCGTCTCTTAAAAGAGGCCGGACAGGAGCCCGAGGATATGAAGTTTTCCCCGGAGCATCTGGCGAAGCTTATCGAGCTTGCGGACGCAGGAACCATCAACAGCAGTGTAGCCAAAGAGGTCTTTGAGCATATCTTCCATGAGGATGTGGATCCGGAGAAGTATGTGGAGGAGAAGGGCCTGAAGACAGTCAACGACGAGGGCGCCCTGCGTGAAACCATCGAACGCATCGTGGCGGCCAATCCCCAGTCCGTAGCCGATTACAAGGGCGGCAAGGAGAAGGCTCTGGGCTTCCTGGTGGGTCAGACCATGAAAGAGATGAAAGGAAAGGCAAACCCGGGTAAAGTCAATGAGATTTTGAAGGAATTATTGAAATAATGTAACTGCTCAATACCTGACCAGTTACATTGAACTGACCAGTTGCGAAATAATTGCGAAAATTCAGATGAAGTTCTGCAAAGAAAAAAGGGGAGCTGCTTTGTGAGTTATCACAGAAGCGGCTCCTCTCTTCTAATCTGCTTTTAATTACGATGCTTTCTTTCTAGTCAGAAACTGTTCAGTCTGTATATTAGAAAAAGGCACATGATTTACGGCTGATTATAACTTGGTTACGTTGGTAGCCTGCGGTCCCTTAGCTCCGTCGATTACGTCAAACTCTACAGCCTGACCCTCTTCCAGAGACTTGAATCCATCAGATTTAATGCCGGAGAAGTGTACGAAAATATCGTTTCCCTGCTCGTCAGAGATGAATCCGTAGCCCTTCTGGTTGTTGAACCACTTAACTGTACCTTTCATTACGATACCTCCAAAAAATATAAAAAAATGTTGAGTTGCAAGTAATTTCGCAACTGTGATTAGAATATCACAAATTAAGGGCGGTGTCAAACCTTTTGTGCCTAAGAAAATAAGTATTGAGAGGAAGAAAAAGTTCTGGTACAATAGGCAAAGAAAAAAATTTAACAATGTTTAATTGAGAGTTTTTTTGAGTTAGAGAGGATTTAGAAATGTCTGAAAATGAAATGAAAATGCCGAAAATAAAGCTGGTCAATATTGTAAAACATTTCTGTACCATTACCAGACACCGTCTGTTAGTGTGTAAGCACTGCTTTAAGATCGGATTATACTGGCAGGGACTGACACATGACCTGTCAAAGTACAGTCCGGAAGAGTTCTGGACAGGAGTCCGTTATTACCAGGGGGACCGGAGCCCTAATGCGGCAGAGCGTGAGGCGATTGGTTTTTCCAAAGCCTGGCTTCACCATAAGGGACGGAACAAGCACCATTTTGAATACTGGATCGATGTTTCTTTAAATAAAGAAGAAGGTCTGGTGGGAAATAAGATGCCGGTGAACTATGTGGCAGAGATGCTTTGCGACCGGATCGCAGCCTGCGAGGTATACAGAGGGAAAAATTATACCAGCGCAGCACCTATGGAATACTACGAATTTACAAAGAAATACATTACCATTCACCCGGAGACCAGGGCGCTTTTGGAAAAGCTTCTTACGATCTTAAAGGACGAAGGGGAAGAGAGCGCTTATGCTTATATTCGTAAGCTGTTAAAAAAGGGAAGCTATTAAAACAGGCTTCCCTTTTTCGTGCTTATTTTGTTGTGTTTTAAGCTGTTTTGGACTGCTTACTCTTCTGGAAACAGGTTCTCTTCGATAATGGCAACCGCATCACGGATGCAGTCCGGACATGCGCGGAGGACTTTTCCGGTGTCTACGCCCTTTAATTCACGGCATACGATGGTGGAGTTTTTCTCCTTGAAAGCTGCGATGCAGGCTTTGGATGCCTTATAGGAAGTTCCCTTGGAGTTTGGCTTTTCCAGGTCTGCAGTGCTGATCTTTAAACCGGCTAAAACGGCTGCTGCGGAGATAGCGCCACAGGTTCCTTCCATACCGCCCATTCCAAGGCCAAGGCCCTCAGTTACTTTAAACAGGGTCTCCGGGTCAATATCTACCTTATCTAAAAATGCGAAAGCTACAGACTGTGCGCAGTTGTAACCTTTGTTGTGACAGACAATGGCTCTGTCGGCTCTTGACTCTTTTGTGATCTCTGACATAATCAAATTCTCCTTTTAAAATTAAAATTTGGAAATTTTTGTAAAATAATGTTGTCCTATTTCCAGGCAGCTTATATGAATGATAAAACCGCCAAGAAGAACACTGGCAAGGTAAAGACAGTTTCCTGCAAATGTTCCGATCACCAGGGAGATCTGGTGAAAGACGATCTGCCCGTTTGGATAATAGGGACTGATGTAAAACATATCCGCATTGCCGTAAGGATGGGATAATACATTTACAGCTGTGGCAATGGCAGTACAGAAAAGAAACAACGGGATCGTATGCAGATAGCTTTTTGGCGTTTCTGTTTTCAGGTTATAAAATGCACAGATAAGCCCCATAAAAATAAGGTTGAAATGCCATAAAAAGCCGTGGACGGTCATGGTCCAGTAAGGATGCATCAGTCCGCTGGGTTCAGCCAGTGCCATGATCCCGCCAAGAAGACCGAAATCCTGGATAAAAAGGTAAAAGACATTTCTTATTCGGGCAGGAACCATGGGAATGAAAAGTCCAAGGTACATGGGAACACTGCACAGCTGGAATGGAAAATACCACCAGTCATAGGTTCTGCCATTTTCTATATAATAGATAAATCCCTGTTTATATAATTCTGTCAGCCCTAAAAATAAGCCGCATAAAAAAAGAATGGTATCCGGTCCGGCTTTTCTTTCCGGAAAAGAGAACTTCCGGGCAAGAAAAATGCTTAAGGATACACCAAGGACGGTCAGGACCAGATGAAAAGCTCCATAGGGCTTAGGAGTATCCATGGTCCAGGCGGTTGCCTGAAAAAAAGCTTCAGCCATATAAAAACCACCTTCTGGAATTGTATATCTCGTTAAAGATTATACAACATTCAGGTGAGATTGTCCATGAAGGGAGAATAAAAAGAGGGAAGCCTGCGCAGTCTAAGAAAGAGAAAAAAGATTGGATACAGTATGGGAAAATTCCAGGAGGGCAAAAAATGGCAGGGATAGTAACAGCGCTTTTATCCGGTGCATTGATGAGCGTACAGGGCGTATTTAATACAGGTGTGACAAAACAGACCAGCGTGTGGGTGGCTTCCGGCTGGGTCCAGGCAACAGCCTTGATTGCCTGTGTTGTTATATGGTTTTTTACGGGGAGACCGCCGGTGCGGGGACTCTTTTCGGTTTCTCCCATCTACCTTCTTTCCGGCGGTATCATAGGGGCGGTGATCACCTATACAGTGATCCGCAGCATGCAGTCTTTAGGACCGGCACAGACTGCCCTTCTCATCGTAGTGGCACAGATCATCACAGCATATGTGATCCAGCTGTTTGGATGGTTTGGCACAGAAAAAATGCCTTTTGAATGGCATAAACTTTTAGGAGCAGCTGTTGCTGTGGCAGGGATCATTATTTTTCAGAGATAAAGCGAAAAGTCAAAAAAAGACGGGAAAATGTTAGAATTACCGCTTGTATTTAAATTGCCTTTCCGATAGAATAGTAATAGCAGGCTGAGATGGTATTCCATGGAGGAATATCGTTGAAGAGAACATTATCTTTGAAGAAGAAAAAGCAGATAGCTGCGGCCCTGGCTGCAGCTGTGTTTGTCTGTGGCGGTTGCACAGGAAATCTGAAAGAAGAACAGGATGAGATCCTGCTTGAAACCGTGGCTGAAAGCAGTGAAAACCTGGAACATGCAGATGATGCAGAACAGTCAGAAGCAGGAGAAACATTACCGGAAACAGCTGAACCCCAGGAAACAGCAGAAACAAGATTGGGATCTACAATCTACGTTCATGTATGCGGTCACGTAAAATATCCAGGCGTTTACCAGATGCAGGAAGGCAGCAGAGTCTATGAAGCCATTGATAAGGCAGGTGGAATGTTGGAAGAAGGTGCCGGTGATGCCATGAATATGGCGGCTGTGCTGGAAGATGGTATGAGGATCATGGTACCGGATCTGGCCCAGGCAGCCCAGATGATAGAACAGGGCGCTGTTTTTGATCCTGGTTCATCTGCAAGTGTTTCTGACCGGAAAAGTTCCGGAAAGGTGGATTTAAACAGGGCCGATGTGAAAGAACTGATGACATTAACTGGGATCGGCCAGTCACGGGCAGAGGCGATCATACGTTACAGGGAAGAAATTGGCAGCTTTGAGAGAATCGAAGATGTGATGAAAGTGTCCGGGATCAAGGAAAGCGCTTTTAATAAGATCAAAGATGATATTACTGTATAGTTGATAGAGCGGTTGCTGGCTTGCGGTGCATGGACAGTGACGATAAAGAGATAGATATAGATAAAGGGGAGCTGAAAAATGGCACGGGTATTAGTAGTAGATGATGAAAAACTGATCGTAAAAGGGATCCGGTTCAGTCTGGAACAGGATGGCTATGAGGTAGACTGCGCCTATGACGGAGAAGAAGCCATTGAAATGGCAAAAAAGACAGAATATGATATTGTACTGTTAGATGTAATGCTTCCCAAGCACGATGGATTTGAAGTGTGTCAGGCGATCCGTGAATTTTCAGATATGCCGGTGATCATGCTGACTGCAAAGGGCAGTGATATGGATAAGATCCTGGGACTGGAATACGGGGCAGATGATTATATCAGCAAGCCCTTTAATATCCTGGAAGTAAAGGCAAGGATCCGTGCCATTATCCGTCGCAGCATGAAGGCAAAACGCCAGAAAAAGGAAGAACAGGCCAATACTTACATTGGTTCCGGCGACCTGAAGATGGACACAGAAGGAAGAAGAGTGTTTATCGGTGAAAAAGAGATCAATCTTACAGCAAAAGAATTTGATCTGTTGGAACTTTTAGTGCGCAATCCAAATAAAGTATACAGCCGTGAAGCCCTCCTTAATTATGTATGGGGAAATAAGGCTATGGACAGCGGAGATGTAAGAACTGTGGATGTTCATGTAAGACGGCTTCGTGAAAAGATCGAACCAAGTCCAAGTGACCCTAAGTTTGTACATACAAAATGGGGCGTTGGTTATTATTTCCAGGCGAAATAAGGAAAAACAGAAGGAAAAGAAAGTCAGTGAAGATTACATTAGTTACAGTAGGAAAAATAAAAGAACGTTTTTTTGAGGATGCCATTGCTGAATACAGTAAGCGTTTGGGAAGATATTGCAAGCTGGAGATCATTCAGGTGGCAGATGAAAAGACGCCGGATGGGGCCAGTGAAAATGTGGAGCGGCAGATCCGGGAAAAAGAGGGGCAGAGGATCCTGGCCCAGATCAAAGACGGTGCTTATGTGCTGGCACTGGCAATAGAAGGAAAAATGCTTTCCAGTGAGGAACTGGCAGGAAAGATACAAAAACTGGGAGTAGAAGGCAAAGGCCATCTGGTATTTGTCATCGGTGGATCCCTGGGACTTTCCAAAGAGGTGATGGACCGGGCAGATTATGCTCTCAGTTTCTCAAAAATGACATTTCCGCACCAGCTGATGCGGGTGATACTTTTGGAGCAGATCTACAGAGGATTTAAGATCATAGCAGGAGAACCCTATCACAAGTAAAAGAATATGTTACCTAAAGGTGACAGCACCATAAAAAGGCAGTTGCTACAGTGAAATAGTAAAATTCACTTTGGCAGCTGCCTTTTTGTGCAATGATGAGGCAGTTTGGCGCGATTCAATGCAGGCGATTTATTTACCTTTGTTCCAGACAGCATGTCATAAAATCATGTTGTCCTCATATACTGGAGTTAGAGGTACAGAAAAATGGCAGCAAAAACAGAAAAGGGATTAAAGCAGGAGATCGTAAATTTATTTCCTGTAAGGCTCAGACAGATATTAGAAGCACTTCCCCTGGATTTTGCCCGGTTAGAAGAGATCCGCCTGCGCTGCGGTCAGCCCATTCTCTTTCGCATAGCAGGAAAGGAAATGGGAATTACGGGTTCTGGAGATCTGACAGAACTGGGATCCTCAGGAAAACTGGAAAACTGGGAAAAACTGGAAAAAATAAGGGAAAAAGAATTAAAAGATACCCTGGAAATCATGGGAGGTTTCTCCCTGTATGCAGCAGAAGAAGAGCTGCGCCAGGGCTTTTTTACAGTCCGGGGCGGTCACCGGATCGGGGTTGCAGGGAGAGTGATATTAAAAGACAGGCAGATCACGGGACTTAAAGCAGCATCATTTTTAAATGTGAGAGTGGCCCATGAGATAAAAGGATGTGCAGATCAGGTTCTTCCATTTTTATATGTAAATGGAAAATTTGTGAGTACATTGATTGTTTCTCCACCTGGATGTGGAAAAACAACACTGCTCAGGGATCTGATCCGTCAGGTTTCTGATGGAAGCAGCCAGAAAGCAGGAAAATGCAGCTTTGCCGGTGTAAACGTAGGGGTGGCAGATGAGCGGTCAGAACTGGGAGCCTGTTATCAGGGCGTTCCACAGAATGATCTGGGGATGCGTACCGATGTGCTGGACGGATGCCCGAAAAGCGAGGGAATGCTGATGCTGATCCGGTCCATGGCGCCGGCTGTTGTGGCAGTAGATGAGATCGGCGGAAAAGAAGATATCAAAGCAGTAGAATATGTAAGAAACTGCGGCTGCGCCCTGGCAGCAACGGCTCATGGAAATTCCCTGGAAGAGTTAAAAGAAAGAGCCGGTTTTCGGGAACTTTTAGAGGAAAAAACTTTTGAGCGTCTGGTGTTTTTAAGCAGAAAGCGGGAATGCCGGGGAAAAGTGGAAGTGGTTTATGACAGTGGTTTTAACCGGTTGTATTCCGGGAGAATATTTTAACAGAAAGGAGGATTTCTATGTTTCTAAAATGGACAGGCGGGCTGCTGATCCTTTTTGCAGGTTCGGGAATGGGCGTATGGCTGGCATGGGGATATAAAAAGCGGTTGAGCACTTTAGAGAACCTGAGAAGGATGATCTATTGCCTGAAAGGGGAGATCGTTTACAGTCATGCACCTTTAGAGGAAGCCTTTGAGCGCATCGGCAAACGGGAAAAAGGTGTTTTGGGAGAACTTTTTACACAGACTGCAGAAAAGATCGGCTGTCATAACGGAGAGACATTTTCCAAAATCTGGGAACAGACAATAGAAGAAATGGAAAAAAATGGAAAATCACTGTTTCTGGAAAAAGAGGACAGGGAAAAACTCCTTTCTTTAGGGGGACAGCTGGGCTATCTGGATACCCAGATGCAGGAGAGAACGTTACTTTTGTATTTGGAACAGCTGGAACTTTCTGTTTCAAGACTCCGCGGAGAGATCCGGGAAAAATGCCGGCTCAGTACAGTCTTAGGGGTGATGGGAAGCCTGTTTTTAGTGATTGTAATGCTTTAGGGGTAGAACGTAATTATGGATGTAAATCTCATTTTCAGGATAGCAGCAGTGGGGATCCTGGTTTCTGTGATCTGCCAGGTACTAAAACACAGCGGAAGAGATGAACAGGCATTTCTTACCAGTCTGGCGGGGCTGGTCATGGTGCTGTTCTGGATGATCCCGTACATATATGATCTGTTTGAAACCATGAAGCAGCTGTTTTTGCTGTAAGGGAGGAATGGCTATGAATATGCTGACTTTGGGGGCAGCCGGGATCGCGGCGGTCCTTCTGGCTGTGTGGATGAAGGGAGTAAAGGCAGAGTATGGTATTTTTGTGGTGATCGCAGCCCAGCTTTTCTTCCTTTTTTATGGTACAGGGCGGCTGGGAGAGATCCTGGATACAGTCAGGCAGTTGGAGCAGTACATAAAGATCCGGCCGGTGTATCTCATAACACTTTTAAAAATGACCGGTATTACCTACAGTGCAGAATTTGCCTCCGGGATCTGCAAAGACGCCGGATATGCCTCTTTGGGAAAGCAGATCGAAATATTTGGGAAACTGACGATCCTGGCAGTGAGTATGCCGGTCCTTCTGGCATTATTTGGCACACTGGACCAGATACTTACATAGGGGATCTGAAAAATGAGAAAACAGGCAAACAGGTGGCTGGTGGCAGTATTTCTGCTTTTTTTTATTTTTTCAGGCATTCATATGACGGCTTTTGGGGAAGAACCTGCAAAGGATCCCCTGGCGCAGTTGGAAGAAGAAATGGGGATCGGGGAAGAGATCCAGAGGATCCAGGAATATCTGGATGGGCTGCGGCCAGAGGGAAGAACGGTCTCCCTTACAGATCTGATGCAGGTCATTATTCAGGGAAACATGAAAGAAATCGTAAATACAGCAGGGAAACTGCTGGAAGATGCCCTGTTTTCCCAGGCAAAGGAGGGACAGGCCCTTTTAGTACAGGTAGCGGTTTTAGGGCTGACCGGGGCGGTATTTTCCCATGCAGCTTCCGCTTTTAAAGGCAGCCAGATCCCGGAAACTGCTTTTTACATGATTTATCTGCTGATTTTTACCTGTCTGGCAGGAAGTTTTCTGTCCAGTATCCAGATCACAGCTCAGGTATTAGACCAGATCCTGGAGTTTGTCCGTCTGCTTATGCCGGCCTATTTTATCAGCGTGGCCTTTGCAGGGGGAAGTACCAGTGCTGCGGCTTTTTATGAGATCGCCCTGGGAGCTGCCTGGGCGGTGCAGTGGCTGTGCCGTCAGGTATTTCTGTCCATTGTGCGTGTGTATGGCCTGCTGGTACTGGGAGATCACATGATGGAAGAGCCATTTTTCAGCAAAATGACGGAGTTAATGGAAAAAATCGTATCCTGGGGATTAAGAAGTATCCTGGGACTGACACTGGGACTTCAGATCCTTCAGTCACTGGTACTTCCCTATGCGGACAGTGCAGGCAGATCTGCGATCATGAAATTTGCGGAAATGATACCGGGGTTAGGACAGGCAACCGGTGCAGCGGCAAGACTGGTGTTTGGAAGCAGTGTACTGATCAAAAACAGTCTGGGAGCAGCGGCGGTCCTGATCCTGGCAGTGATCACGTTGGTACCGGTTGTGAAGCTGGCTGTTTTAATGGTCATGTATCAGGGTGCAGCGGCTCTTTTGCAGCCTGTTTGTGACAAAAGGATCATTTCCTGTATCCAGGGGATGGCGGCAGGCCATGGACTGCTTTTAAGGATCACCCTTTATTCCCTTTTCCTGTTTATCCTGGTCATAGCCATAACCTGCGCAGGCACCAATGTCACTTATCTGGCTGCGTAACAAACAGTAAGCCTGAAACATAAAAACAGGCAGAGGAAAGGTATGGGAGAGATTTTATTAGAATGGGCAAGGAATATTATATTTTTTATGGTATTCCTGTCTGTGATCAGTCATTTGCTGGCAGATGCGTCTTATGAAAAATATATCCGTTTTTTTGCAGGGATCGTGCTGATCCTGATCACAGTCAGCCCCTTAAAAGGCGGTCTGGACTTTCAGGAGAAAGCAGGAAGGTTTTTTGAAGAATTTTCTTTTTTTCAGGAAAAGGAACAGGCGGGAAAAGCACTTTCAAAGGCAGACCAGGAAAGAATGGGGGCATTTCTTGCGGAATATAAAAAAGAAGCGGAAGCGCGGATCCGGGAAACCGTGCAGGCGGAAGGCGTTATCTGTAGCCAGGCAGAGGTGGAAATAGAAAAAGATGAAAAAAGCGGGGAATACGGAACGATCAGGAAGATCATTTTACATTTAAAAGAGGAAAAAATGACATCACCACAGGACGAAGAAACGAAAATGGTAAAAGAAAAAGCAGGGGAAGAAGTATCTGTAAAAGTGGAAATACCCCCTGTTATAACCAAAGAAAAGCAGGAAAGACCAGGCACTGAGTCCAAACAGGAGCAGCAGTTAAAAAGAAAGGTGGCGCAGTATTATGGACTGGAAGAAGCTTGTATCGAAATTTGGTGGGAAGATGACCAGGGAGAAATGGCTGTTTCTGCTTCTGTTAGGAGTGATCCTGATGATCCTGTCTATGCCATTTCCGGGAAGCAGCAGTAAAAAGACAGGTCAGACGAAAGGGGAAAATGTTTCACTCTGGGAGAAAAACAGTTCCGGTGACGGACAGCAGACAGAGGAAAACATAGTTCAGGAACCTGTACAGGCAGCATCGGCAAAACCGGCCCAGGATTATGAAAAGGAGCTGGAAGATCGGATCAGTCAGCTTTTAAAGTCAGTGGAAGGAGTGGGAAAAGTAGACGTAATGGTAGTTTTAAGTTCTTCCGGTGAAAAGGTTTTCCGCACAGACCGGTCTGAAAATACCAGTACCACCAAAGAAAAAGACGCTTCCGGCGGAGAAAGGGATGCAGTGAGCAGCCAGTTAGAAGAAAATACCGTTTTTTCCCAGTCTGCAGGCCAGAATACAGGAAACGGACCTTTGATCGAAAAAGAACTGTATCCGCAGATCTCCGGTATCGTGATCAGTGCCCAGGGAGGTGATCTGCCGTCGGTCCAGGCTGAAATTTCCCAGGCTATGGAAGCATTATTTGGACTGGAACCGCATAAAATAAAAGTGTTAAAGCGGGTGGAATAAAAAGGAGTGCGGCATATGAAGATCAGAAATATGAAGCAGGTTGGCGAGCGGGTAAAAGAGATAAAGATGAAGCGTCTGTTTCGGCGAAACCAGATCATTATCACTACATTGGCTGTGATGATCGCTGCTGCCGGGTATCTGAATTATGCAGGAAAAAGAGATCTGGAAGCAGGGGGACAGGTTGCGGATATGGGAAGCCTGGAGCTTTCAGATGAAGATCTGATGGCAGAAAATCTGGCAGCACAGTCAGAGACAGTCCAGGACATTTTAAGTCTGGACAATGATCCAAATGATACAGAGGTAGCTGAGGCACAGACAGAAGGAACGGATCTGGCCCAGGCCGGCAGTGAGAACGGTGAACAGTCAGGTATGGCGGATACAGAGGAGCAGACCACGGGAAATGATGCGCCTGCAGGCTATGAAAATCCGGGGGAAGCAGTCCTTACCAGCGGTATGAGCGTAGCAGATTACATAGCAGGAGTGCAGCTTAGCAGGGAACAGATCCGGGCTAAAAACAAGGAAACCTTAATGAGCCTAATCAACAGCACCAGCATTGATGAAGCAGCCAAGCAGCAGGCGATCCAGGATATGATCCGCCTTACGGAAATATCGGAAAAGGAAAACGCCGCAGAAACGCTGCTGATGGCAAAAGGATTTTCAGATCCTGTAGTCAGTATCACAGATGATAAAGTGGATGTGGTGATCCATGCTTCCTCTATTACAGACCCTGAAAGAGCCCAGATCGAGGACATTGTAAAACGTAAAGCAGAAGTAGGAGCCGATCAGATCATCATTACCCTGTTAAATATGGCAGACTAAAAAGAACTATACATATCCTGCGCGATTTGGTATAATAATGAGTAACAGTTTTATGATCACACAGAGCAGGAGGTAAGGGATTTTGGCAGAAGAAAGTCGCAGTACACATAAATTATATGAAAAAGACAAGATCGGTGAAGTACAGATCGCAGATGAAGTGGTAGCGATCATTGCAGGTCTTGCTGCTACCGAAGTAGAAGGCGTAGATTCCATGGCAGGAAATATCACCAACGAACTGGTTGGAAAGCTTGGCATGAAGAATTTAAGCAAGGGTGTAAAAGTGGATGTGACAGAAGAACACGTATCTGTGGATCTGTCTTTAAACATCCGTTATGGTTATAATATCCCTGCAGTCAGCGAGCAGGTTCAGGAAAAAGTAAGTTCCGCCATTGAAAATATGACCGGTCTTACTGTTCTTGATGTAAACATTAAGATCGCTGGCGTGAATATGGAAGAAAGCTAAAAGCATTTACGAAAGTGCGCCCTGCAGGTATGGAAGGAGGCTTCTTTACTTGCAGGGCCTTTTGTACATTTTTTGTTGTTTTTATGCACCGCCTTTGGTATAATCACAGGTAGTGGAAAAGAATTAAGAGAAAGAGGAAAAATGAAATGACCAGAAGAGAATTAAGAGAACATTGTTTTAAAATGCTGTTCTCTGTGGATTTTTATACAACCGGTGAAGAAGCCAAAGCACAGATGCAGCAGTATTTTCAGTCTCCAGAGGAGGATGATACAGCAGAAGACGGCAGCCTTCAGGTAGTGCATAAAGTAGCAGCCGGAGAAAAAGACAGAGAATATCTCAGTACAAGAACTGCTGATGTAGTGGATAAAATAGAAGAGATCGATGCCAAGATCGACGAAGTAGCAGCTGGCTGGAAGACAAAGCGTATGGGAAAGGTAGAACTTACCATCCTGCGCCTTGCTGTATATGAGATGCTTTATGACGATACCATTCCTGAGAAGGTGTCTGTCAATGAGGCAGTAGAGCTGGCAAAGAAGTTTGGCGGAAATGAGTCCCCTGCGTTTGTAAACGGCGTTCTTGCAAAATTTATTCCAAAAGAAGAAAAGAAAGAAGAAAGCAAGGAAGATCAGGAAGCATAAATGGGAAGCGTGTATACCGTATCTCAGGTGACATCTTATATTAAAAATATGTTCACCCAGGATTTTGCGCTGAACAGAGTCTCTATAAAAGGAGAAGTGTCCAACTGCAAATATCATACATCCGGCCATATTTATTTTACATTAAAAGACGGCGGCGCACAGATTGCCGCCGTCATGTTTGCAGGACAGAGAAAGGGCCTGGATTTCACCCTGGCAGAAGGCCAGGAAGTGATCGTATCAGGCACTGTGGATGTATATGAGAAAGACGGGCGTTACCAGCTCTATGCAAAGGAGATCAAAAGGGAAGGCAGAGGAGATCTGTTCCTTCGTTTTGAAAAACTGAGGGACGAGCTGGAAGAAATGGGTATGTTTGATGGCTGCTATAAGCAGCCCATCCCTAAATATGCCACCCGGATCGGGATCGTTACAGCGTCCACAGGCGCGGCCATCCGGGATATCATGAATATTACATCCAGAAGAAATCCCTATGTACAGCTGATCCTTTATCCTGCTCTTGTTCAGGGGGAGAAGGCAAAATACAGCATTGTCCAGGGAATAAAAACACTGGATCAGATGGGACTGGATGTTCTGATCGTAGGACGGGGCGGCGGTTCCATAGAAGACCTGTGGGCATTTAATGAAGAAATGGTTGCAAGGGCCATATTTGAATGTCATACTCCGGTGATCTCCGCTGTAGGACATGAGACAGATGTGACCATTGCAGATTATGTGGCAGACCTGCGGGCTCCTACGCCATCGGCGGCGGCAGAGCTGGCAGTTTTTGATTATAAACAGTTTGAAGAAACGGTAGCTGCCTATAAATTGCTTTTGGATAAGGCTGCAAAACGAAAACTGGAACGGGCCCGTTTCCGCCTGGAACAGTGCCGGATGCAGCTGAAATTAAAGGATCCGGGCCGTATGGTCAATGACAGACGGCAGCGTCTGGCAGATTATGAGGAGATATTAGACCGGAAGATCAAAGAGGCGTTAAAAGAAAGCAAAAGACTGTTAGAAAAGCAGGAAGAACGTCTGAACAATTCCATGAGGGAAAAGCTGAATTTACAGAAGCACCGTCTGGCGTTAGATGCCAGCCAGTTAGAAGGTTTATCTCCGTTAAAGAAGTTAAGCGCCGGATACGGTTTCGTACAAAAAGAGTCAGGAGAAGCCATAAGATCTGTAAAGCAGGTAACAGCCGGTGATCCGGTCCGTATTTATGTAGCAGATGGTTATGCAAAGGCGCTTGTGACGGATACGAAAAACAGCAGACCGGGGAGAAAGGGATAAATATGGCAGGAAGAAAGAAAGCAGAAGAAGCAGCTCCGGAAAAAACAGCCGGGATAGAGGAAAATTTCGCTCGACTGGAAGAGATCATAAAAAAACTGGAAACAGGGGAAAATTCACTGGAAGAGACCTTTGCAGGGTATGAAGCAGGAATGAAACTTGTAAAGTCTTTAAGCAGCCAGATCGATAAAGTAGAAAAACAGATCCAAATATTGAGTGAGGGTGAAGACAATGAGTGATAATACAGAATTCAGAAAAGAACTGGAAGAGAGAACAAAACAGATCAATGAGCAGATCGAAAGCTATCTGCCGGAAGAAAAGGGCCATCAGAAAACCATTTTTGAGGCTATGAACTACAGTGTAAAAGCTGGTGGCAAGCGTCTGCGTCCTCTGTTTATGCAGGAGATCTGCAGATTATTTACAGGAGAAGTACAGCCTGTAGTTGTACCATTTATGGCAGCCATTGAGATGATCCATACTTCTTCCCTGGTACATGATGATCTTCCATGTATGGATGATGATATGATGCGCAGGGGACAGGCAAGTACCTGGGCTGAATACGGCGAAGATATGGGCGTTCTGGCAGGAGATGCGCTGATGATCTATGCTTTTGAGGTAGCAGCGAAGGCATTTAAAGAGGTTTCAGATGCAGATGACCTTAAAAGAGTGGGACGTGCCATTGAGATCCTGGCTTCCAAGACCGGTATTTACGGCATGATCGGCGGTCAGACGGTGGATGTGGAACTGACGAATCAGCCGATTCCGAAGGATAAGCTGGATTTTATCTACCGTTTAAAGACGGGAGCACTTTTGGAGGCTTCGATGGTGATCGGAGCCGTGATGGCGGGCGCGAGCGAAGCTGAGTGCGGGACAGTAGAGCGTATGGCGGCGGCGATCGGTCTGGCGTTCCAGATCCAGGATGATATCCTGGATGTGACCAGCACCGAGGAAGAGCTGGGTAAGCCAATTCACAGTGATGAGAAGAACAATAAGGTTACCTATGTAAGCCTCATGGGAGCCCCGGCAGCAGCCGGCAAGGTTAAAGAACTTTCTGAACATGCGGTAGAGCTTTTAAACAGTCTTGACAGGAAGAACGAATTTCTGGATCTTCTTGTGGAAAGTCTTATCAGCCGCAGGAAATAGAAGGAATAAAGGAAGGATACGAATGATTCTGGAAAAAATTAAAAAGCCAAATGATATTCATAAAGTTTCATTGGAGGATTTTCCGCGCCTTGCCGAGGAAATCAGGAGCTTTTTGATCCAGAGTGTAAGTGAGACAGGTGGCCATCTGGCATCCAATCTGGGTGTGGTGGAGCTGACTCTTGCTCTGCATAATGTGCTTGATCTTCCACAGGATAAGCTGATCTGGGATGTGGGACATCAGGCTTATACACATAAGCTGCTGACA
>OLRS01001613.1_pt1 | contig 21001 bp, 14 predicted proteins | sample 1673171 | NCBI WGS metagenome assembly OLRS01 (sample SAMEA3136762, study PRJEB25190) | human gut metagenome | biome: human gut; feature: human-associated habitat; material: faeces | place: Austria | collected 2013
GCCATCCCCGCCGCCAGGTTCAGGAGCTGCTTTTGCCCGCCGGAAAGCTCCTCCACATTTTTCTCAAACCAGGTCTGGATCCCGAAAAAGCTGGCCATCTCTGCTACCCGCAGCCGGATGGTACCGGTCTCATAGCCCAGATTTTCCAGACCAAACGCCAGCTCATGCCAGACCTTATCCGTCACAAGCTGATTGTCGGGACTCTGGAGCACATAACCGATACGCGCCCCCTGCTCCCGCACCGAAACCGTATCCAGCTCCCGGCCTTCCAGTAAAATCTGCCCTTTCCGCTCCCCGTAGGGCGACATGGCCGTTTTAAAATGCCGGAGCAAGGTAGACTTTCCGCAGCCCGATTTCCCGCAGACCACCAGAAATTCCCCCTGCTCCAGTGAAAAGCTCAGATCCGTAAGAGCGGGCTTCTCCTGGCCCGGATAGGTAAACGTCAGATTTCTGATCTCAAAGAGCTCCATTTGATATCCTCCAAGATATTTAAAATCAGGGGCAGCATACAGAGGATCCCGTACAGGATATAAAGAATCACTGCTCCTGTTGTTGTCTCATTCATAATAAAAACCGGGAAATACAGGATTTTCAACTTCCGAAGGTGCATGCATGTAAGAAGCGCGCCCGTCGTTCCCAGAAGAAAGGCCAGCAATGCGCCGTCCCTTCGGTCAAACCGGTAGATACTGAAATTCGTCCGTCCCCGCAGGCCGTAGGCCCGGGACTTCATGGAGTCCGCCGTCTCCACACTGTTTTCCAACGCCCACGTGGTCGTAATCGAAAGAATCTTCAGGCCGTGGGCCGCCCGCTCATAGAGCTTCCCGTTATTCACATTTCTGCCGATACACTGCTGGGATTCCGCTACCCTTTTAATCTGGGCTGTAAACCGCGGTACAAACCGCAGGGTCATGGACAGCAGCAGCGAAAAGGCCGGAACCACCTTTCCGAAAAGATACATGAATTTGTCCGAGGTCATCACCTCATGGAACACCGAAAACCAGGAGATCACCCCGGCCAGCATAAGCCCTGAGGCCAGCCCGTACATGATGGATTCCAATGTCACCGGATTCCCGTTTCGCATGTAAAAGAGCATCGTCGCCCCCGCATGGCTGAACAGCGGATTCATCACCATCGTCAGAAGACACACCGGCAGCATTCCAATCAGAAATACCTTCACCGTCTTCCGCCCCTTCAGGTAGATGGAATAGCTCACGGACCCGGCCAGCGACAGCGCAAGGAATACCGGGTGCATATAAAACATGGAAAGCCCGATGACGATGGTAAAATAAGTAAAGTTAATTAACGGATGATATCCGGAAAAAGCGTCCATTTTCGTCTCCTGTTATAGACAGCTTTAGGCGTCCCGGAAAATGGGACGCCTAAAAGCTTATTTCTGTACTTTTTAAGACATACCCGCGCCCAGATCATTTCCCAGATCGCAGGTGTAATGCCATTCAATCACATCGCCGGACTGTACCTGATAGCGGCTGCATCCGTAGTTCGGATACCAGCCATTCACGCAGTACATCCAGCCGGATAACTCGCCGCAGTCCTTCTCATACAGGTTGTTGATACCCTGCACATAGGCACTGTTATACATGGCGGTAAACTGAGATTCCATATGGATACGGTTGTTCCGCATCTCTCTCTGCAGAATGTCATAGACCGATTCCCCTGCCGAGAAGGTCACCGTCTTCGGGCCGTAAATCACGCCGTCGGAAGGAACCCAGTCTGCTTTGCCCTCTGTCAGGTCATCCATGTTATTCAGGATGGTGGAGCATTCCACGTACAGGGTACATGTGAGCTGCTTGCCGCTGTCTACTACCTGATCCTGGGGTTCTACCGGGATCGGCTTTCCTTCCGGAATCGGGTCTGTATAGTAGTTATCCGCGCTGGCTGCCTCACCGGACGAGCCTGTTCCTGTCGTGTTTCCATTACTTCCGGTAGTTCCGCTTGTACCCGTACTGCCTGTGGCTGTCTTTGTGGAAGAGCCGGTCTTATATTTGCTCAGATCCTCCTCTTCCTGATCCCCGTAATGCTCGTCCACATAGTCCCCGTCGATATACTCCGGCTCCTTCGTGTCCTCTCTTTCCGTGGTCTCCTGCTTCTGCTCCGTCGTATCAGCCGCAGCCGTCTCCGTCGAAGCCTGTTCCTGTTTCACTGCGCTGGTCTGACATCCGCCTAAAAGCAGGGTCAGAACCAACAGGAGACAGAGTCCTAAGCGTTTCGTCTTCTGTCTCATTCCTCTCCATCCTTCCTGTCGTCCGTTTCGGAAGCATTATCTGCCGCCTCGTCAGCAGCTTCCCTCGCCTCCAAACGCTTATTGTGAAGAATCCATACCACCGTAGCGCCACACATCAGGGCAATCAGCCCGATCAGCACCCAACGGATAGTCTCGGTCTTTCTCCGGGCTTCCTGTCCATTGCCAAGCACGACCGCCTCCTGGGATTCATCCCAGGGCGTATCTCCGGCTGCGTCAGACTCATTTTTGATCACAGCCTGCTCTGCGTCGGTACTGTCATTTAAGGAACCTGCCAGGGCACGCTTTGCAAGGAAATAGTGGCCGCTTTCCTGAAGCGTAAACTCCATTACCCCGTCTTCCACGCTAACCTTCTTGACATACTCCGCTTTGCGATTAATCGGATCAAATTTAAATAACAGTAATTCATCATCTTCCAGCTCTGTATGCAGAGTCAGGAGCATCTTGCCCGGGAATGTACCGGTTCCCTCCATGCAGAGGATGAGCGGCTTCACTGCCAGTTCCTTGATATCGTCCTCATACTTGCAGTCGGTCTGAATATTATACTTCCAGTCCTTGGTCACCTTCACGTCCTCACCGTTGATAGTAAAGGTATAGGAAACCGTATCGGAGATATCTCCATTGGCCTTCAGATTTACGTTCTTTCCCTGGATTCCTTTCAGCTCGGAAGAGGACACCATGCCATTCTCCAAAGCCTTCCGGGTTCCCAGTGTGGTACTGCCGCCCTTACTGCCTGTACTCTGAATGGAACTAATCGTGGTCTTTCCATTGTTAATCAGACTCTTTACACCCTGCGTTGAGAGAATGGAGCTGATTTCTGTCGTCCGTCCGCTGGCCGTCGTTCCCTCCAGCCGCAGATCCCTCGTAGACAGCCAGTACCGGCCTCCAATGGTTACCATCATATTCAGCTTTCCGGATGAAACGGTCGCCGTCTTAGCACTCTGAATCTTCAGTTTATCCGGGTTCATCCAGTAGGTCTTCCAGCTTCCGCTCTTAACACTGGTTTCAGCGCTCAGAGTCACCGAACCGTTCATGCTGCCACTCTGGTAAAACTCAATCTGCGCCGCCGTTCCGTTGGCTGTGCCGCTTCCGGTGGTCATCTTCACACCTGCCTGCACATCCTTGGCCGAGGTCACGGTCTTACCGTCCCAGGTCAATGTATAAGCATCCCCGTCCGGCGTCAGGCCATAGTACACAAAGATCTCCTTCGTGGACATCAGGTTCTCAAATACCTTCTTCGGTACGATACCATCCTCCAGGGAGTCAATGATGGCTGCCACGTCCTGCAGGCTCTGACCGTTCGCCAGAAGCTTCTGCTCATCCAGCCGGAGCGCCGCATAGCGGCTCATCAGCTTCTTCACAGTGCCTGCCTTGGACTGGTTCACCCGCAGAGGATCTACCTGATTCCAGATATCCTTGTCCAGATCATCCACCAGCTTCTGCCGTGCCGCAATATCCGTCAGATACCCGTTCAGTTTCTTTGCGATAGCGGCCTTGCCGTCCCAGTCTCCCAGTGCGTCAAGCTCCAGCAGGTACTGGTTCACCAGACTCTTGTCCCCGATCTTCACCGGAGTGGCAATGGCGTTCATATTCTTTTCCAGAGCCGCGCGCTTCGCAGTCAGCTCTTTTTCTGCCGCTGCTTCCAGCTTCGTCAACTGTGTTTCCAGTTCTGCCAGCTTATCCGCATTGGTAACCTGCGCTTTTTCCGCGTCTGTCAACTTATTATAGGCTTCCCTTACGGAAAGTACTGTTGCCTTGTCATCCAGGGTCAGCACGCCCACATCCGGCAATGCGTCGATCCGATCCATGACCGCTTTCGTCTCCGCATCCGCGCTGGTATGTACGGTCAGCGTCCAGTTCTCGATGCTGCCATCCTGCTTTGTCACCGCAATACGGAGTACGGTTCCGTCTGCCACCGGGATAGCGCCCTTCACCAGCGTATAGCCATCCGCGCCCCGGATACCGGTCTTCCAGCTTTCTCCGTCTACACCGTCTACAGTCACAACTGCCGCGTCATAGTTTCCTACAGGCAGGTTTGTGAAATTAAGCTTCGTTACCTCCGCTCCCACATACAGGTCTGCGGATGAACCGGCCTCGGCGGTGAAGACACTGCCGTTGTCGGCCTGAGCCACGTACTGGGTGGTGTTGGCTGTGTCTCGGAAATCGAAAAGGGCAACGCCCTCTTTATAATAGAGGTAAGCCGCTATGGAGTACATTGCCTGATCTGTCGCCATATTGTTCGGACGGTTCTGCTTCTCGTCACCATAATATGCGTGCAGGAAACCGCCGGTTCCGGTACTATAATACTTCATCAGTCCATCCATCAGGCTCTTGCCACTGACCGCATTTGTTACGGTAGTCGGGTCAATGCCCATAGCTGTAAATGCTACAATCGCCTGTGCTACCGACTCACAGTTGTAAGTGCCGCCGTAGCTGTAATCACCATCCTCGGAAATCTTATTCCGAAGCACATCCAGTCCCCGGTTCGCCGCTTCCCGCACCTTTGCATTCTCAGCGCAATGGGGAGCCAGCGCATAAACCACCATAGATGTAATATCCAAATCCAATGATGGATTCTTGTCATCCAGTGACCAGCCACCACCGGAAAGCTCCTTATTCAGAATATACTGAATCAGAGCTTCTCTTGTGTACTTCGCATTTTCCGGTACATCGTAGCCTCTGCTATCCAATGCCAGAAGCGCCCATAACGCTCCATTCATGCCCTGATCCCAGGGTGCTCCTGCCAAACAGTTATAGGTGCCATCCGCTATCAGATCATGTCCACCCACATTGGTGGGATCTCCGCCTGCCGCCAGCACGGCCATGGTCAGCCGGTGCCACTCTGTGGGCGTATTGGTACTCAGGCCTGTAGACGGATTCTTATCATACATATCCTTTACATAGGTATTCGCCCGGTTCAGGAATGCTGTATAATCTTCCTCTTTGACGCCCAGACGTCCCAACCATACCGCTGTCCAGTCTGTGGCAGTACTGCTGACATTCTTTAAAAATTCCTCATTCAGAATCTTGTCACCGGTTCCACGTTTCCAGCCCACCGTCTGGGATAACACAGTGTCCAGATCATAGGTCCCTGCGGAATGTAGCTTCCCATCTTCCTCCGTGTCCAGATCTGAAAGGCCGTACAGCATCAGCTCTTCGTCTTCATTCCAGAAATCCTCGGATTCCTGAGACTTCTCCTGCTTTGTCTCCTCTTGTTTTGTCTCTTCCTGCTTTACATCTTCACTTGCCGCGCCCTGCTCTTCGCCGGTGCCGATAATCACAGGCGCCTCCGGTGGCTGTTCCCCTTCGGAACCGGTACCTGTAATCACCGGCTCCTCATTCACTGGGCTGCTCTGCTTCGACTCTGTCTCAGGTATCTCCTGTACCTGTACTGTATCAGCAGAGGCAGCCTCTGCCCGGATAGATACCGGGCAAAGACTGAGAACCATGGTTGCAGCCAGAAAAAGACTTACGATTCTATTTTTCATTTACTTCTCTTCCTCCGTCTGTACTCCTGTGTTCTTTCGCTTTTTCTTATAATAGAGAACCACGCCTGCAAGTACACCAGATGCTGCAATCAGTCCCGCTACCGGCAGAAGAATATCTGTATCATCTCCTGTCTGCGCACTGGTTACATTGCCTGTCACACCTTCTGCCGATGTATTATTCGTTGTTCCATTCAGATTACCGTTGGTTACCGTCGTAGTGGTGTTCGTAGTCGTAGAATTACTGTTCGTTACGCCGTTTCCAGTCACGGTAGATGCGGTAACAACTACACCGAAGGGACTTAAGGAATCTGCAGTTACACTCAGGATTCCGTCGCTTACAGTTCCTTTTAGCTTCTCGATGCTTCCATCCACATCATGGAGCACCGTCAGCTTCTTGCCGTTATACTTATCGCCCACCTGGAAGTTGACCGTAATCTGCTCATCCCAGTCTACCTCTTCACCATTCAGGTACAATTTCACATCATAGAGACGAATCAACGCTTCCTTGGTACTGATCTTGTTCTGCATCCGCTTCACGCTGTCATCCGCTGCTTTCAGGCTCACCAGCCGCAGCTCATAGCCGGACAACTTGCCCGTTACAGAAATCGGATAATTCTGATAGGTCAGCGTCATGGTCTTGTCGCTGGGTTCCGGATCGGGCGTCGGTGTAGGTGTAGGATTCGGATCCGGATCGGGGCTCGGTGTCGGCTTCATTGCCTCCAGTCTCGCAATCTCAGCCTCACAGTCTGTCAGAATCTTCAATGTCTCCGCAGATACATATTTTTTCTGTGCGTCGCTCAGTCCCTCATAAGCATTTCTCGCTGCCTGTACCGCTGTCTTATCCGCCAGCTTCAGATCCTTCACTGCCGGAAGACTGTTGATCCGGTCTGTTACCTTCTTCGCTGCCTCCACATCCTTCTGAAGCCAGCTCATCTGATTTTCTGCTACCAACAGCTTGCTCAGGACTCCATTCTCTGTCAGCAGACGCTTCTGGTCGTTGTTCAGTGCATTGTAAGCGTCTCTTGCCGCCTTGACCTGATCTGCGTGCGCAGGTGTCAGCTCATCCACAGCCGGAAGCGCGTCAATCAAATCTACGACCTGATTTACTTCTTCCTGTAATGCGTTCAGGCGGTTCTCCGCTGTTGTCAGCTTCGCAAGCGCATCCGGCGATACCTGATCTTTCAGAGTATCCAATGCCTCATAAGCTGCGCGGGCTGCTTCGATATCTGTCTGATCTGCGAAAAGTACTTCATCTTCGCTCGGAAGGCTATTTAACAGTTCATTTACTTTATCTACAGCTTCTTTTTCTGCCGCTTCCTGCTTTAACAGATTCAACTGGTCAATCGCATCACTCAGCTTCGTTTGCAGAGCTTCCTCTACCATACCCCGCTGTTCTTCTGTTAAGGCCATGAAGTGGTCATACGCTGCGGAAAGCGCTGCTTCATCCTCCAGCTTCACATCTGCTGCTTCCGGCAGTGCCGTCAGCTCTTTTACTACCAACCGGACTGCCTCGTCACCCAGAAGCTCTGCCATAACGCCTTCTGCTACGTATAGCTTCTTATATGTCTCGCCCTCTGCATCTTTATCCACAAGCATTTTCTGGTCTGGTGTCAGTTCGCGATATGCTTTTCCGGCATTTGCTACGGCTTCCTGATTCTCCAGTGTCAGATTTTTTGCATCCGGAAGTGCATTGATGATAGCAATCACCGCATCTGCTGCTTCCTTATCTGCCTTCTCTTTCTTCAATGCAGCCAGATCTTCCTCTTTCTCCTGCAGAACTCCATAATTCTCCACATAGCTCTTCTCTTCACGGGTCAGCTTATCGTAAGCCTCACGGGCTGCTGCGATCTTTTCTTCACACTCTTCTGTCAGCTCGATGGTTTCACCGATCTGGTAAATCTTACCTGTTACTGTAGCAGCTTTCTCTCGGGCTCCCGGAGTCTCATCCAGAGCCTCCAGCCACTTGTTCCAAGTGGAAGCATTACCGCCGCTTACATAATCTCCGTCCTCATTCTTCATATCGGACTGCTCAATCTTATAATCGTCAATGTAATGCCATACGATCTCGTCACCATTGCTTACATACCATTCATTCATACCTAAGCTTGGGTGAACACCATTAACCGTATACATCCATCCTGAGTTCTGACCATTATCCTTTTCTCGCAGTTTAAAACCACCGCACACCTCAGGCGCAGTGATAGCACTGATATAATTCTTTTCCAGTCCTTCGTAGGAAAGGCCCGCTTCATCAAGCGCTGCGGTAAAGACTTCTCCTACCGTCACATCTTCCTTATCGAAAGTATAGGCTCCTGTCGCAATCCAGGTGGTGTACGCATGAAGCGTCTCATTGTCGCTTCCTTCCTCTCCGTGCTTGGTGTCACCAATCAGGCGAAAGGTTACGGTCGTGGTGTTCGGATCTGCAGAAGGATCGTCTACCTTATTGACAGTAATGGTACTCATAACTGCCGTCAGCAGGTTCTGTCCCTCGTCATTTTTCAGGGTAGCTGTCAGGTAATGGGTACCCAGTGTCATGCTGTTTGCATCGATTACAAACTGTCCAAATTCGTTGGTGGTTCCCAGCAGTGTGTTGCCATCATGAATCTCAGCGTCAGCCACCGGGCCTGCCTCTGCGTCTGTACCGTACACACTGGTTCCAGTCACAGTTAGCACGATGCTGTCACCCCGGCTAATTTCACCGGTTTCCGGCGTCAACCGTGCATGGAGCATTCTTTCCCAGCCAGAGCTGTAGAACAATTCAATCTTATCTCCATTTTCCACAAGCACATTGGCCGGATCACTGCACACAAAGCCATTTACCTTGCATACCCAGGCGGCCTTCTTTCCATTATTTTCGGTAATGGAATCATCCACAAGCGCAAACTTGCCCTTATAGCAGTCAAAGCTTGTTCCGCTTGATTTTGCAGCATCCAAAAGCGCATGAAGTACCGTATAGCCTCCATGGTTGTACTGCACATAACGGTTCGCTGCCAAATCCGCTGCTTCCTGCTGAATCTCGATTGTAGTAGTCGGGCAGAATACCGTACTCTGACCCGCCAGCTGTACCGATACCGTTCCACTCTGCTCCGGCACCTGATCCAGGCTCTCCACACGAATCGTCAGATTCGGCTCCTCGTCAGTCACAGTAAAGCTGTCTGTGCTAGTCAGGTACCCACTCTTAGATACATAATATGTGTAGGTGCCGTTCTCCAGCGTATAGGTACCATCCTCATTCGCCTTTATAACCTTGCTGCCCTGCATCACCAGTACGGAAGCTCCTTCCGGAACTTCAAAGGTAGTCTGCTTTGCTGCGCTACGACGGGTAACGTCGATTGTATAGGTACGCGGCGAATACTCAAATCTTGTTTTCACTCCCGTATTGGGATGCGTAGCAATCCTTACTGTATGATACGTTACTTCAAGTGTATTAACTCCCTCCTCAAGCTCAATTTCATCTCCATCCTTATAGCTTTTATTTCCAACTGTAATATCAAGTCCACTTTCATAGACGTTATTTGTTGCTGGTACTAATCCATTCTTTACCGACAATTTAATTTTATCAGTTGCATTTGATACCGATGTCGTAAAATGAGTCTCCGTGCCGATAAATCCATATCCCAGATCCTGTGTAACTTCTTCACCTGTTGAATCTGTATAAACCATATCATCGGCTTCCAACACGCCATCCCATCGCCCCCATTCACTATTTTCCGATACAGGGGAAATTTTAATTTCTTCTGGCACCAACGATATTTTCGCAGCATCTGCAGGTTTAGACAGATTATTGTACAAATATGTCGCATAGGTCATCGGCACACCATCACTTGGTATTACAATGGTCTCTACATGTAATGCATTATTATCAGTAGTCACCCCCTTCTGTGATGATACAATCTTTTTATTTGTATTCTCTAATTTAAAGCCCGTTATTTTATCACTACTTGTACCGTATGTACCCTGATCTAGAAATCTATGAGCATATGCCATCTCTGCAACTGTTTTTGTTTCCGAATCATCAAACCAATAACGAACTAGTAGCTTCGCATCGGGATCATTTTGAAGCATAGCCGCTCCTAAATAAATACTTTGATTCTGTCGAAAATAAGTCATTCCAGTTATCGCTCTATTATCACTTTGCGGAATAATATTAGATGCCGTCACAAACCTTGAATAAAGCACTACGCCGTCATTCGCTTGCTTTTCTGTTATCGGCCCAACCAGAAGTCCGGAAAGCAATCCCGCCTGTCTTCTTTCGGTTTCTTCTATCTCAGCGTTTGCTGTTACCTCAAAAGAAATATTGGGAATAACAGCCATTTTACCATAATCTGTGTTAGGACTATCGCCACCTCCCCAGGTACTGTTCATAGAATTACGCGTTAGATTTCTGTGGGCTCCGTTTGTCATCCCCCACGCTTTTGCAGTTAACGCGCCATCACTAACTGTATAAGTTCCTGTCTTATCCGCTAAAATTTTTACATTAAAACTGGTTCCTGCCATATACTGGCCATAATTGGCTGTATAATCTACTCCATCTGTCTTACATGTCAATTTGATTTCAGATGGATTATATATGGCCGCCATTTTATACATGGGCGGGAGCAAATTATCCATGGTAATCTTAGCTGTATCGCCACTCTGTAATCCTTTTCCGGCATAATAAACATTATCTACCGATATATCCAGTCCCCTCGCTAATATTACATGATATGTGGTTGTATCTCCTGCTTTTATCTCTACTATATTGCGTCCTTCTGTTAACTGAATTGTATAACTCTTTTTGTACTTCTTTTCATCTTCTGTTGCTTCCTTCGGAGCTTCATTCGCCTCGTATTGTTTCCAGGATCGATCCGTCAACCAATTTTGCGGGTTTTCACTTAATATCCCATTTTCCACCGTGATGGGCTTATGTACACGCACGGAGGTGATCTCCTCCAAAGCATCCCCTGTTTTGGCCGATGGTGTAAATGTATACTCCGTATGATCATCCATTGCATATCTGATTCCATCGGTTCCCTTTTGGGTTTTCACATAATAGACCGCTCCACCTTCTCCGATATCAATATTAGGCGTAATTTCTGTCTTTGATTTTTCTGCTCCCTCAGCATTTACATGTACGACTGCAATTCCTGTTAACTCAGGTAAAAGTGCGCTATATATATAATCTTTTGACTGTGTGCCAGTTGTTGCCACTGCATCATAATAAAACGCAACTAAAACTGTTCCTTCCCCTTTTGCCTGAATTCTTCCGTATTGCCCAATAACATCATCTTTTGTAATTTCTACAGAAGCAACTTGTTCACTTCCAATCACTTTATAGTGCCATTCCGGATCATTATGCAGATTACCTGTCAGGCTTTCTACCGCCTGCCATGCCCGCAACGGCACCAAATCAAAATATTCTCCTTCTGTTAATTCAATCTCACTGTTTTCCGGGAGATTTGTTAGCATACTGGCATAAATTCCTTCTTTTTCCTGTTCTCTATTTATCTGAGTTGGGTTATCTGTTAACTCAGAAAGGGTTATTTCTGTATGCTCTTTATTCCATTCTCCCCTTAACGTTTTTCCGTACCATGTCACTTTTCCACTTTGCCGAAGCATATATGTGAATCCTTCTGGTACTTTATAATAATTATAACCGTCTTCTGTCTTATATGATTCATAAGACTCCCAGTTTCTTGCCGTATAAAATTTTAACTGCCAGGTAGTGTAAACTTCCATACCTGCCGGAGCCTTAACTGTAATATAACTCTTTTTAATATATGGAATTGTTCCTGCATCCGACAAATTTAACGCTTTAAAATCTGTATTCCGATAAACATAAAAATGTCCTTCTATAGGAATGTATTCTTCATCAAAAGGTGTAAAATCATATATATAATAACTATCTCCATTTTTCTGCGGTACTAAGTAATTATATTCATCGTTTTGCGCATGCCAATACTCAATCTTTTTTGCCTCATCGTATAACTTAAAGCTTCCCAGTTCCGGATAATACTGCCAGTGTTTATTTCCTTCCTCCCCTCCGTAATTCATTAGCGCAACTTGTTTAAAATTTACCTTTGCTAGCTTTAATTCTGTCGTTTCCGTTGTCACCGTAAAATATCCGCCTGCTCCGTTGAGACCATCTTCTACAGACCCTGCATACTCATAGCTATATGTTTCGCCAGGCGAAGCCAAAAAAACATTATTGTCTACTGTCAATTCTTTTGTCTTATCTTCTGTATATATTTTTACTTGGTTAATTCCAGTAAGTTCTATCTGAATACTCGAACTTTCGGCAGCATTGGAATGAAATCCCCATATATAAGTTGTACATAAGACAGCCGCCAGTAGATATTTGAGTATTTTTTTCATCACTCATATCCTCCATCTACTTTTATAAAATTGTTAATGGCGGGGCAGATAGTTTTCCGCCCCGCCATTAACAATTTCTTTCACATTATAAATCTTACAATGCGTCAAAATAATCTTTTGCCATTTCCATTGTTCCAAATGCCCAATATACAGCATCTCCATTTTTTACTTCAAGGACTGAAGCACTTACAACATCGCCTGCTGCAACCTTTTCTCCTTCTCCAGGTTCTCCATTCCGAATGACACAATAATTCCAGCCATAAGCAATATTTCCTTCTGCTACATACTCTTCAAGTTTTGTTCCATAACTATCTGTAATAGCCTGTGTATAGCCATTATACTGTTTCAAAGTCAATCCATTTGCAACCGCCAAGCTATGCAGTGCATCTGCTGCTGTCGGATAACTCTGTGCAGTGCCTTTGGAACCCTTAAAGGGGTTATCTGTTGTATCTGCATCTGCTGCCTTTACCTCTAAAGTTGCTCCATACTCATACATTACACCTTCCGTTAAGTCGACCGCTTCCTCGCTTGCTATCGTAACTGCTGCTTTCGTAGAAAGCGCCTCACGATAAACTGTCAAATCGACATACGCATTTGTATCTGTATTATAGGTATGGATACTTGTGGGACCATAGTTGTTATCATTTTTGGCTTTCACAGTCAGAACACTGGCATATGTAGAACCTGTTGCTTCGCTTGTTACTTCAACAGAGTCAATTTTGTCCTCACCTGTATTGTAACCATATTGCATTTTGCTAACTGCATCACTGGCACTATCGAAGCCAGTATAGGAATAATAGCTATTTGCAGGGCCTACTTTTAATGTCACGCTCTTGCCTGCTTCGATAGGTACAGAGAACTCCGTATCGTATACTGTGAAATTAACATCACCTGTTGCTGCCTTTGCCGGCATTCCCATGGACAGAACCATTGCTCCGGCCAGTGCTACTGATGTGGCTTTCTTGAAGAAATTGTTCATCTTCTTGTTCATTGACTAAACCTCCCTGATTTTTCTTCTCCCCTTTTGTTATGACATCATAATATCGGGGAGAGGAAACATTATGATGCCTATTCTATTGGATCATTGTGGCTATCCGCTCCTTCTTTCACCACAACAATAAAAAAGCCCGTACAACGGAAGTCGTCATACGAACTGATTCTTTTTGTCGAGCTCTGGATTTATATACCCCAAATACAGCCAGATGATATAGATACCCTCTGTGCCTCTGCTAAGCCCGACTCGTTCCTGACCTCCGAATCCTCTCTGATGTCGGGTTCCATTGCACTCCGTCTTCTGACTCGGGACCTCTTAACCTACTCGATGCGCCTTACCGAGATATTGCTATCTCAGTGGCATCCTGCATCTTTCGTTGTCCTTACAGCAGGGAAGGATCTGTTCCGGATTCTAACCGGATTCCGTTCTGAGCACTTTCGTACCCATAAGTGCGGGCCTGTTCACCAACATCCTGTATTGAATTATAAAAATCCTGTCATAATAACTATGAAATTATTTGTACGGGTGTCTTAGATTATCTTCATCCAAGACGCTTTTCTGAATCCTATATTACCCGTTGTTCACAGCTTTGTCAATCTTTTTCGGCATTTTTCCCAAAAAAGATGTGGAGTAATGTGAAATCCTGTAAGTTTGCTTATGTGTGATAAAGAAGTAATAGAAGTGTAAAAAATTTTGCCGTTCCTATCCGGCACATGAGGTATGTCGGATAGGTCGGGCGGTTAGGTGTCGGGCAGTTCTACCTTGCCGACAAAAGAATAATAGATTTCGATTTCCTGTCTGCGTAACTTGCCCCGGCGTTTCCCGTCAAGGGCAACGCTTTCATGGACAACGATTTTCTCCACAAACTCCCGCAGCAGAGTAGGGGTAAGTTCTTCAATGGTAGTGTGCCTGCGTACCACATTCATAAACTTTTCAGCGTTTGCGGTGGCTTCCTGCGCTTTGGAAAGTTCTTCCCGCAGTCTGGCGGCACGTTCTTTCAGTTCTTTCTGCTCGGCTTCATAGTCTGCCGACAGCTCTGTGAAACGCTCGTCCGATATGCGCCCGGTTACGCTGTCCTCATACAGCCGCTTGAAGATAGCAGATAACTCGGCTATGCGTTTCTCGGCGGCTTCCAGCTCCTTTTTCTTGGCGGCGTTCCTGCGTCTGTCCCCGTCCTCATTCTGCTCGATTAAAAGCTTCATAAACCGGGCTTCATGCTTTGCCGCATAGCTGGTAACTTTCCGCAGATTGGAGAGTACGCCAGCGGTCAAGAGGTCAGTGCGGATAAAGTGCGCTGTGCAGTCGGCGGTGCGTTTCTTGTAGCTTCCGCAGATATAACAGTCCTGCTTGCGCTTGTCCGTCTGGTATCGCTGCTGGTACATGACGCTGCCGCAGTCGGCACAAAAGAGTATGCCGGAGAACAAGCCCACTTCGTCATAACGGTTGGGGCGTTTGCGCTGCTTGCGTAACTCCTGCACCCGTTCCCACGTTTCCCGGTCAATGATAGGCTCATGGTGGTTCTCAAAAACCGCCTGCTTTTCCGGGGGATTTTCTATGCTGTGTTTCAGCTTGTAGGACGGCTTCTCGGTCTTAAAGTTTACCAGACAGCCCGTATATTCCCGGTTTTCCAGCAGATGAACCACGGTATTGGTCGCCCACTTGCACTCATAGCCGGGGTGGTAGCGGCGGGTGCTTCCCGTCCGACGGTATTCCAGCGTTCCCGGCGTGGGGATCTCCTGCTCTGTGAGCATACGGGCTATCTTGGTCGGCCCGTTCCCGGCAAGGCACAAGCTGTAAATCTGCCGCACAACAGGGGCGGCTTCCCCGTCAATGATAAAATTTTCGTCCTCGTCCATAAAGTAGCCGTATACGGGTTTGCTCGTGACGGGCTTCCCGCTCATACCCTTAGACCGTTTTACTGCTTTGATTTTCTTGCTCGTATCTCTCACCAGCCATTCGTTAAAAATGTTCCGCAGAGGGGCAAAATCATTGTCGCCCTGTGCGCTGTCCACTCCGTCATTGATAGCGATAAAGCGGACGCCTTTCTGTGGGAAAATCATTTCCGTATACATTCCCACTTGCAGATAGTTTCGCCCTAACCGTGACATATCCTTGACGATAACGGTGCCGACTTTTCCGGCTTCAATGTCCGCAAGCATGGCTTGAAAACCGGGTCTTTGGAAGTTCGCCCCAGAATAACCGTCATCTGTGTACCATTGCAGATTGGAAAAGCCGTTCTGCTTCGCATAGGTTTCAAGAATACGCTTCTGGTTTGAAATAGAATTGCTCTCACCTTGCAGCTCGTCCTCGTGGGATAATCTCGGATAAAGGGCGGTAATAAGGTTTCGGGTGGTCTGTCTTAACATAGTGTCCTCCATTTCCGACAGCCAGCCCCACTATTCCGTATGACTATCATACCACACGCCGGGGCTGGCTGTACAGTCCTTTCTGCTTCTTTACGTCCCGTCAAATTGCCGATTTTTGTGTAGCAGCTTCCGCTTCCAGCACTTTCAGCATTTTATCGGCGGCGGTGGCGGTGGTGTCCTGCTTGAAATAGCCGGAAACGACAAGGACAGAATTACCTATGCGGATTTCCGTCACGCAATCCGGGCGGCGGGTGCTGCGGTCATTCTTTGGGGTGTTGGTCATAGGCGGCTCTCCTTTCTGTTCATCAGCTTTTTCAGTTGTCCCATTTTCTCCTGCGCCGTGGCTTTTCGGAAGTTGCTCCCGGTAAAGCGGACAGGAGAACACATTTCAATCAGACGGTCATAAATGCGGGCGTGGGCGGTGTCCTCCGGGTGCTGCAAGTCCTCCAGCGTGAGATTAGTCGTGACGATCAGCGGCCTGCCGCTGCGGTAACGGCTGTCAATCACGTTGTAGACCTGCTCTAAGCCGTATTCCGTTCCCCGTTCCATTCCAAAATCGTCAAGGATAAGCAGCGGGAAGCTGCAAAGTCGGGAGATATATTCATTCCTGCCCTCAAAGCTGGCGGCAAGGTCACCCAATATCAATGCAAAGTTTGTCATGCACACGGGGATTTCACGCTCCATAAGGGCATTTGCGATACAGCCCGCAAAATAGCTCTTGCCTGTGCCAACGCCGCCCCATAGCAGATAGCCAATGTTGCGCTCTTTCATGGTTTCCCAGTTCTCCACATAGAAATGGGCGTGTTCCATTTGCGGGCACTTGCCGTTGTCGTTCTCAAACGTCCAGCCCTGCATAGCCGGGTCTGTAAAGCCCCGCCGCTTCAACCGCTCGACAGTTTCAAGGTGACTGCGCTGTTTCTCTGCGGCTTCCCGTTCCTCACGCTCTGCCCGCTGGCAGTCACATTCTGCCGGGTGGCGGTCACGCCCCAGCCATGCGGCGGTTTCTTTGGGGAAATAGCCCTCTTTGGGCTTGTGGCACTTCCCGCAGTATAAAAGCCCGTCCTCGCCGGTGTAGTCCTCCGGCTCCGGCGTGGTGTCGGTCATATTCAAAATCATTTCATCAAATCCATTCGTCATAAGCTCTCGCCCTCCTTACAGGTATAATCGGGTATGCCCTTTTTCGGGGCTTTCTTGGCTGCGTCCTCCTGCGCCCACTTGAAAATCGTGGCTGCATGGCTCTTGTATTTCCTCCCGCTGGAAGCGATATGGCAGGATAGGCGGTCAATGTAATACTCCCACTTGCCGGGAAGCTCTGTTTTCAGCCCGTCAAGCTCCGTATCGGAAAGAATGACATTGTGGTATCTGCCATAGGCGGCGGGGGCGGGGTGTCCCGTTTCTAACTCTCTCTCTTTTTCTATTTCTATATCTATCTCTTTCTCTATCTCTATCTCTGGTGGACAAATGTCCGCTCGATATGGTGGACATTTGTCCGCCCCTGTCTGCGGCAGGGCTTTTTGTTCCTGCAAAGCCAGCCGCGCCCTGCGCTTGCGCTCCCCCTCGGTAGAGGACTGGCCGATTAAAAGCTCAATGTTGCTCATGTAGAGTGCGCCGCTTGGCAAAGGCTCCACAAGCCCCAGCTTCATAAAGATTTTCAAAGCTCTCTCTACGGTACCTACCTGCTGGCGGGTAATGGTCGCAATCATCTGGGCGGTGTAGGGGATATTCTCGTCAAGCTGCAATTTCCCGCCGTTTTTCAGCGATTTCAAGTACAGCTTCAAGAGAATGTTGGAATAGATAACGCCGTCCTGCATACTTTCCAGCAGAACGATTGCATCATCGTCAAAATAGCTCTCTTTCAGCTTGAGGTAGTAATATTTGCGGTTATCTGCCATAGGCTGCGTCCTCCTTTTTCCAGCGTTTGGAATAATAGCGAGGGCATAGTATGATAACCGCCCGGAAGCTCTGTTTGCAGTCACGGGTGCAGCCCCGGCATAGGTCGTTGTAAGTGATACGGTTGCGGTGGTTGAGGAAGAAAGACCATTCCAGCCGCCGCTTCTTGCTCATTCTCGGCAATGGTAAGCTCCTTTCTGCCGTTCCTATCGGTGTAGCGGGATAGGGGGCATTTTCTGTATGTTCTCGGTATCATTTTCGGGCTTTTTCTGCCCTGTAAGCCCCGTTTGGAAGTCGGGGAGTATTGCGGTAAGGGTTCATATCATACCTGTATTTTTGTAGGGTTTCGGTATCATTTCGGGGCGGTCTTTAACGCTCCTGTTCACGCTTTTTCTGCTGGCTCGGTGCGCCCCTTAAAATCTGGTCGATATTGCGTCTGACTGTCTGAAGCTCCTGCGCCCGCTGGCGTTTCTCCCGGTAGTCGTTATATCCGGCGTTCTTCTGGACGGTAAGCTGCTCAATCTCCCTTTGCAGGGCTTTGCTGGCTGGCAGCTTGGTTATTCCATGCTCCCGGAAATAACGGGCGGCTGTGTCCGCTATGATAAAATCGCTTTCGTGCTGTTCCCGGTAGGCTCTCCGGGCTTTCTCCGATTTCTGCGCTTTCAGACCGTCACGGGCGGGCTTCGTGCCGATATAGCCCAAAAGGTTGCGCTGCAATTCCTTTTTCTCCCGGATAGCGGCTTCCAGCCCTTTCAGTCCGGCAAGGCTCTCCTGCGTGGCGGTGTTGGCTGCGGAAATGGCAGCGTCCAGCTCGTCCGGGGAAGAAAAGCCATACTGCTGGTAGAGCATGAGGGTAGCCGACATCTGTTTGAGGTTGTGCATGGTCGCCCACTTCTCATAGCCCCGTCCTTTCCCCTCGGCTCGCTTGGCGGCTATGTCTACCATGCGCTGTACAGCGTCATTGTTCGGGGCGTTTTTCGCTTCTTTTTTCGTCCGTAAGCGGTCTTTGATACTGCCGGGGTATTCCGCTATGGCTGCGGGTTTTTCGGCGGCTCTGGCGGCGTTCTGCTCCAAAACGGAGAGGACAGCAGCCCGGTCAAAATCGTCCCCCAGCTTCCGGGCGGTAATTGGCTTCGTCCTGTCCGGCGTGAGGTAACTTAGCCGCCCCCGGCTCTCCTTGACGGTCACACCATGCCGGAGAAGCAGGGCGGCAAACTCATCAAAGCCGGAAGCAGCGGCAAGGGCTTCCCGGATAGTCCGGCGCAGCTTCGCCTTATCCGTTTCAAACTTGGTCTGCCGGGGCGCGATACCGTCCGCAGCAATAGGGGCGTTGGCTCTGTCAAGGGCAGCCTGTCCTTTCTTCTGCGCCCAATACTCACGCTCGGTAATGCGTTCTTTGCTGCCGTTCAAAAGGTCTATCTGGTAAAGCCCCTCGCTGTGGCACATCTCCATGACTTCGGCTTTCAGATAGTTCATAGCTGCGTCCGTACAGCGGTGCTTGCAGCCTGCTTTCCTGTCCGCTGGCCTGTCCATGTGGGGCAGCATGGGAACCTCCGCAATCCGCAGACTGTTAATGACGATATGCACATGGATATTTTCGGTGTGGCTGTGTCCGTCCGGGTGGGTGCAGACAAGGGCCTGGTGTCCGGGGAAATGCTCGGCGCAGAACTTCTCGCCCAGCTCCTGCGCCCGATCAACGGTCAAGCCGTTGTCCGGGCCGTCCCGTGGGTCAAAGCTGATGATGTAGTGGTGGCTCTTTACGTCCTCCCGTTTCTGGTTCTTGCCGTAGCGGAGATTGGAGCGCATACAGGCAACGGCAAAATCCTCCCCGCCACAATTCAGAGAGGATATGCGGTAGTCTACCCTCGGTATGAGCCGCCCGTCTGCGTCAAGGGTGGGCTTCATGGTAAACTCGTCATGCTCGAATGTGAGGTATTTTTCAGCGTCCCCGTAGTTGGCATTTTTAGAGCTGATATGTTTGAGTATCGCCAACGGCTTCACCTACTTTCTGCAAGACTTCAAACTTCAAGGCGGCAAGGTCGGCGGCGGCTCCCCGCACTTCCTTTTCCAGCCCCCGGTAGGGGCTTCCGTATTCGTTCAGGCTCCGGGCAATCTGGTTTAAGTTGCCGCCGATTTTCCCGTACTCTGCCGTGAGCTTGGAGAGGGCGGCAAGCAGCCCGTCATTGACCGGGGAAACGGTGACAATGGGGCGTATGGTCGCTTTCCGTATGGCTTGCCGGATAAACTCGGACTGGCTGATTTCATAAGCCGCCAGCCGCCCGGTGAAGTCGGCGTATTCTTCATCGGTCATGCGGGTCTTTACCACATGACGGCGGTGGGGCGTATTGTATTTCTTTCGCATGGTCTGTGACCTCCTTTCTCGCCCGACAGGGCGCATAGCAGGGTTTGGGGAAGGCACTCCCCAACAAGATTCCCGCAGGGGCAAAAATAAGCGGAGAGCGAATTTTGGCACCTCGGTAGAATCTTGCTCTGAAAAACTCCGGCGTTCCCCGGCTCCCGTCCTTTCCGCTAACAAAACGTTTCAAAAGGGCTTTGCTACCCGCTATTCCGGCTTATCTTGAAAATTTTCCTTTCACTACCTACAACACCACGCAAAGCAAAATGGACGGAGATTTTTAGAATTTCCCCTCTATTCCCTACAACACCACGCAAGCCGGAATAGGCGGACAATGGCAGTATTTTTTTCTTTGATACCCTCTACGGATAAGTAAGGGATTTTGCCAACTGCGGCGGCTATTTTCCCTTTTGTTTTTTCATACTGGGGATTTTCAAAAATGCCAAACAGGAACGAAAAAAAGCAGCAAATCTGTTGAATAGATTTACTGCTTTCTGGTTGCCGGCGAAGCGGCGGTTATTCAGTTGTAGGCGGTAGGGCTATCTCCCAAAGCGGAACTTGAAAATAGCTGTGAGAAGCGTCTGGGTGATGTAGTCCTCTGTATCTTGGTCTACCCGTCCATTCACACGGGCGGCACATTGTATGCGGCGGCGGTAATACTGCAATACAGTTCCCACCGCTTCCGGCTCCCCGCTGGCGGCTTGGACGATTGTTTCATAGGGGAGAAGCCTATTATTTCTCATATGCCATTCCCTCCATTTCCGCTTGGAGCTGCCGTAGGGCTTTTCGGATATGGTAGCCCGCTGTGCTGCGGCTGCGCCCGTACTGTCTGCCAATTTCGTGCTGTGGAATACGCTTGAAAAAGGACAGGTAAATCATTTCCCGCTCCCGTTCGTCCAGCCGTGACAGGGCTTCCGCAAGTAAACCGCTGCTGAAAATGACCGTATCGCCGCAAAGGGTAAGTATGTATTCCTCGTCCGGCTCCGGGGCTTGGAAATATTCATCTGTCGTGCCTAAAGGGTAGTGCTTTTCGTCTGTGAGGTATTCAAGGGATATTTCTCTTTTGTGCTTCCTGCTCCGTGTCCTCGCTGCGTTGATCGTTGCATTTCGGATAACGACTTTGCAAAAGGCATGGAAAGTGTACTCGATATGTTCCCGATATTCTTCTGTACAGGTCATGGAAAATCCCCCTTTCCTCCCAAAAGGGCTGTGGCTGGTTAGTAGTTGCTTTTTATGATAGTAAGGGGCGGCAGCACTTTAGGCTGTCGCTCCTTGACTGCCTAACTGCAAAAC
>OLRS01001633.1_pt1 | contig 20779 bp, 18 predicted proteins | sample 1673171 | NCBI WGS metagenome assembly OLRS01 (sample SAMEA3136762, study PRJEB25190) | human gut metagenome | biome: human gut; feature: human-associated habitat; material: faeces | place: Austria | collected 2013
CGCCGTACGACGCCCCCGTCATCGAGAAGCTCAAGGCCGCCGGCATGCCGATTCTCGGCAAGACCAACCTCGACGAATTCGCCCAGGGCTCCTCCACCGAGCACTCCGCCTACCAGACCACCCACAACCCGTGGGATACCGAGCGCGTGCCCGGCGGCTCCTCGGGCGGCTCCGCTGCTGCCGTCGCCGCGGGCGAGGTCGCGCTCTCGCTGGGCTCGGACACCGGCGGCTCCATTCGCCAGCCGGCGTCGCTGTGCGGTGTGGTGGGCTTTAAGCCCACGTATGGCGCCGTGAGCCGTTACGGCGTGGTTGCCTTTGGCTCGTCGCTCGACCAGGTGGGGCCCTTTGGCCGCACGGTCGAGGATGTCGCGCTGGCCATGAACGCGCTTACCGGCGCGGGCCACGATCCTTACGACTGCACCAGCCAGGATTGCGCTGTCGACTTTACCGAGCATCTCAACGACAGCATCGAGGGCAAGCGCGTGGGCATTATCCCTGCGTTTATGGAGGCTGAGGGCCTGACGCCCGAGGTCAAGGCCGCTGTTCAGCGCGCCGCCCAGGAGCTGCAGAACCAGGGTGCCGAGCTGGTCGAGGTCGACCTGCCGCACCTGGACGCCGCTATCGCCGCCTACTACGTCATCGGCCCGGCCGAGGCGTTCTCCAACCTGGCCCGTTTTGACGGCATTCGCTACGGCTACCAGGAGGAGGGCTGCGCCAACCTGTCCGACCAGAGCTCGCTGTCGCGCGCCCACGGCTTTGGCGCCGAGGCCAAACGCCGTCAGATGCTCGGCGCCTACCTGCTGAGCTCGGGCGTGTACGACAAGTACTACTACGCAGCGCAAAAGGCCCGCACGCTCATCACGCAGGACTACGACGCCGCGTATGCCAAGGTGGACACCATCCTCATGCCCGCCTCGCCGCGCACAGCCTTTAAGTTTGGCGAGATCAGCGACCCCACGCAGATGTACCTCTCCGACCTGTACACCATCTCGCTCAACATTTGCGGCAACGGTGGCATCTCGGTGCCGCTGGGCCTGGGCGAGGACAGCAAGCTGCCCGTTTCTGCCCAGCTGGTGGGTCCGGCCTTTAAGGACCGTCAGCTGCTCACGTTTGCCCGCGCCCTGGAGCGCGGCTTTGTCGATGCCGCCACGGGTGCGCCCGCGCTTTCCGTCGCGCCCGATTTTGCCGGGAAGGGAGGCGAGCTGTAATGAAGGAGCTTTCCGAGGTCCTACAGGATTGGGAGGCCGTGATCGGCCTGGAGATCCATACCGAGCTCACCGCACTCGATACCAAGATGTTCTGCAACTGCAGGCTCAGCCACGATGACGAGCCCAACGCCAACGTGTGCCCGGTATGCCTGGGCCTGCCCGGTGCCCTGCCGGTGCCCAACAAGCGCGCCATCGAGAGCATCGTCAAGGCCGGTCTTGCCACCAACTGCGAGATCCAGCGCCACTCGATGTTCTACCGCAAGCACTACTTCTATCCCGATATGGCCAAGAACTTCCAGACCACGCAGGGTCCGGTCGCCTTTGCCATGTACGGCCATCTGGACCTGGACGTGACCGGTCGCGGTGCCGCCGAGCGCCCCGACTGCGCGTTTGGCGAGGCCGAGGCTCAGAGCCTGGCGAGCGCCTCGGCCAACGCCGAGGGCCTGTCCACGTCCATGACGTCGACCATGCGCGAGGGCAATCAGCGTGCCGGTCACCTGGCCAGCTACGATGCGTCCAACCTGCAGATGCCCGAGCGTCGCGAGGACGGTTCCTACACGGTGCCCATCCGCATCCTGCGCATCCACATGGAGGAGGACGCCGCCAAGATGGTGCACGTGGGCGGCGCCGAGGGCCGCATTACCGCCGCTGCCGAGTCGCTCGTCGACTACAACCGCTGCGGCACGCCGCTGATTGAGCTCGTCACCGAGCCCGACCTGCGCACGCCCGAGGAGGCTCGCCTGTTTATGGAAAAGCTCCGTCGCATCTTTGTGACGCTGGGCATTTCGGACTGCTCCATGGAGAAGGGTTCCATGCGCTGCGACGGCAACGTGTCGCTGCGTCGTCGCGGCGAGACCAAGCTGGGCACCAAGACCGAGCTCAAGAACCTCAACTCGTTTAAGAGCCTGCACGATGGCCTCGCCTACGAGATTTGCCGCCAGGCCGAGGTGCTCGAGGAGGGCGGCATTATCTACCAGGAGACCCGCCACTGGGAGCCTAGCCGCAAGCGTACCGTTGTCATGCGTGTGAAGGAAACGGCCGACGACTATCGTCTGTTCCCCGATCCCGACCTGGCGCCGTTCTATCTGGACGACGAGTTCATCGACCGTTGCCGTGGCGAGATCCCCGAGCTGCCCGATGCCAAGCGCGTCCGTTTTGAGGCCGACTTTGGCATTAAGGCGGCGGATGCCGAGCAGATTGCCGGCGACCCCGAGTTTGCCGAGTTCTTTGAGGCGGCCGCTGCTGGTATGGCTGGCAAGGAGGCTCAGACGGTCGCAAACCTGCTGGTGAACGAGATGATCGCCTATCTTAAGGGCGCGAGCGTCTCGCTGACCGAGTCCGGCATCGCGCCGGCTCAGGTGGCAGCTCTTGCCAAGCTGCTGGCGACCGATGCCATCAGCTCCAACCAGGCGCACGAGGTCTTTGAGGCCATGGCCCAGACCGGCGACGACCCCAACAAGATCGTCGACGAGCGCGGTATGCGTCAGGTGAGCGATGCCGGCGCGCTGCAGCCGATCGTGGACGAGGTGCTGGCAAACTGTGCCGATCAGGCGCAACAGTATCGTGACGGCAACCAGAAGGTCATCGGCTTTTTGGTGGGCCAGTGCATGAAGGCGAGCCGCGGCAAGGGCAACCCGAAGCTCTTCAACGAGTTGCTGAGAACGTCGCTCTCGTAGCTGCGAGGCCGGGGAAGCCCCGAGTCGCCGGGGTATTTCCTCCAAATTTCAAACAGTCCTATGCAAGACGAAGGCCACATTAAGTGGCCTTCTTTGCGTGCGGAACTCATTTTGAGGAAGCACACGCCCTGCCGGGGCTCCCGGGTTCCGTGACGACTCGGCCGTTCGGGTCAGGCGGGCTGATAGGAAAGATGGTGACGGAGGCGCAAAATGCGCCTCCGCCTTTTCAATGTGATGAAAGTGTGTCGAAATGAGCTTAAAACTTCCGTAAATGTGATAAATGTCACGTTTTACCTAGGGTAAAATGTGGGAAATATCACGTTTACGGAAGTTTCTTTGCGGGAGGTTCGGCCATGCAGCGAGATATCATTGCCAAGCTTAACGCTTGGAAAGCGTCAGAATATCGTAAGCCGCTTATCCTTAAGGGGGCGCGCCAGGTTGGAAAGACGTGGGCGCTTAAGGAGTTCGGCCGAACCTCGTACCTCAATTATGTGTATCTGACGCTCGAGGAGCCGTCACCTGGGGTACAGAGCGAGTACGCTCAGTTTTTCGAAGGTACGCGCGATCCTCGACGGATCATCTCAAATCTTTCCCTGGCACTTGGACAGCCTATCAATCCCGGCGAAACGCTGCTTATTATTGATGAGATCCAGGATTGTCCTTCTGCAGTCGGCGCCCTTAAATACTTCTGTGACGAGGCCCCCGAGTATCACGTCGCATGCGCAGGGTCTTTGTTGGGCGTTCGCTTGTCCCGTGAGACCAGCACTTTTCCGGTGGGAAAGGTCGAGTTCATGGAGATGCGCCCCATGAGCTTTTCCGAGTTTCTGAAAGCCGAGGGCGCTGCAAACTACGACGAATACCTTGGCGGCCTGGATCAGATCGAGACAGTGCCCGATTTCTTCCATGTCCGTCTCGTCGAGCATCTTCGTCGTTATTTTGCATGCGGCGGTATGCCAGAGGCTCTTGGCCGGTGGGCGGAGACGGGCGATATCGTTCAGGTCGATAAGGTGTTGTCTGATCTCTTGGATTCCTACGAGCGCGATTTTGCCAAGCATGGTGGCCGTGCGCAGTTCGCCAAGCTTTCGCAAATATGGAACTCGATTCCAGCTCAGTTGGCGCGCGAGAACAAAAAGTTCGTTTGGGGTGCGGTGCGCGAGGGGGCTCGTGCTCGAGAATACGAGGATGCTCTGGAATGGCTTGCCGATGCTGGGCTCATCACGGCGGTTCGCCTTAATGCTGCCGGTGGTGTGCCGCTCTCTGCGTACGATGACCTCAAGGCATTTAAAGTCTACTGTCTTGATGTCGGCCTGCTGCGCCGCATGGCAAGGCTGGATGCGTCCGCTTTTGCCATCTCGGATGCGCTATTTTCGGAGTTCAAAGGTTCGTTCGCCGAGAACTATGTGCTTCAGGCATTACTTTCACAGTTAGATGCTGCTCCGCGTTATTGGACAAACGAGAAGCCGAAGCACGAAGTCGATTTTTTGATTCAAGTCGGAAACGAAATCGTTCCCGTCGAGGTCAAATCGGGAGAGGTCGTTCATTCCAAGAGCCTTAAGTACTATGCCGACAAGCATGCGGAGACGACTCCATTGAGGGTCCGCTACTCACTTAAGAACCTAAAGCTCGACGACGGGGTGCTCAACATTCCGTTGTATTTGGCTGATCGATCTGTCCCTCTTATCAAAAAGGCGCTTGATTGTGCGCATCTTGACGTTTAGATCCTGGGTGAGCTGACGGGCGGCGGCTAATTAATCGCTCCGTTACGGCCAGGGAGCTTGGGCCTTAGCGATGCTTGCTTCGCCAAGCCGTGGGTGTCATGCCGGTGTGTTGCTTGAAGGCTTGGGCGAAGGCGGCCTGCTGAGGGTAGCCTAGACGCTCTGCCACCTGCGCTATCGTGAGCGAGCTATCGGCCAAAAGGTCCTGTGCTCGCTCCATGCGGCGTCTGCGAATGTAGGCGCCCAGGGACTCGCCAGTTTGGGCCTTAAAGGTGGCGCAGAGTTTGGAGCGGCTTGTGTAGAGCCTCTCGGCCACCTCGTTGATACCCACACGTCTGCCTTTTTCGAGCGCGCGCTCAATCATTGCCGTTGCTTCTTGGGCAATGGTTATGCTGACGCGTGTGTCCGCCGCCTGCCGTGCCTGCTTGTAGGCCGCGCGCGAACAGGCGAGCTCCGCGACCATGGTCTCCACGATGCCCTGCATATAGACGTGTCCGCCTACGGTGCGGGCGCGTTCCTCGTTAATCCGGCGCAGCGTGTGGCAGATGGCAGACGTCGCTTCCTCGTGCCATGGCTCGGCAAACGCCTCAAAGATTCCCGCGAACTCGGTGGGATAGCGGTGCTCCAGTTCGTCAAAATATCCAGGCAAAAAGAGTACCGAGCGCGAGTGATAAAGTTCCCCCGCAAACAGCGGGCTTAATTCCTCGCCACAGTTATCTTGGATAAAGCTGCAAACGGCATTGTTTGGCCACGGTCCATGCAATGGTTTAAGGTTCGCGGGCGTTATGCCAGCCTCGGGCATGCATGTAAGTGTGGGCGCGCTGACCTCGCTCACGCAGGCGTATGGTTCGGGTGTGTATTCGGCCAGGTACATATCGTGCGTCGGGGTGATGAAATGCTCCATGACGATGCAGGCAGGGGAGAGGGGCATGATCCATGCGCGGCCGTGCGCCCGGTCGTTTGCCACCTCTCCGGTAAAGACGGCGCCCTTGCCGGTAAGCTCCAGGCCAAACTGCTCAAACTGCGGTGCGTAGAGCTCGGTTATGTCGGTCACGGCCCGATGCATTTTCAAAAGCGTCCTCTTCCTTTGCGGAAACGTCCACGCCTGGCTCGATTGTGTGCCTTGGCTAACATATCAATGATAAGTTCATTACGGTTAACTCTCAAGCCGTTAGAAAGGAATCTCATGGCAAAGGGATCAAAAAGGGAAGGCGGCGGTATCGGCGAGCTGCTTGCATATGCCGGCGACCGTAAATTCCTAACGTATTTGGGCATGGCGCTCTCGGCGCTCTCGCAGCTGCTGAGCTTTGGCCCGTACGTGTGCATTTGGCTTGTCGCGCGCGATCTGATCGCCGTGGCACCTAACTGGAGCGAAGCTTGCGACATCGCGATGTATGGCTGGTGGGCCGTGGGGTTCGCGCTGGCAAGCATCGTAGCTTATTTCGTGGGGCTCATGTGCACGCACCTGTCTGCGTTTCGCTGCGCGTCCAATATCCGCAAGACTACGAGCGAGCACCTGCTTAAGCTGCCGCTTGGCTACTTTGACACGCATGCCACCGGTGAGCTGCGCCGCATTGTAGACGGGTGCGCCGCCTCCACCGAGACTTTGCTCGCGCACATGCTGCCCGATATCGCCGGCGCCACCGCCATGGTCGTGGGCTTGCTCGTGCTGCTTTTTGCCCTCGATTGGCGCTTGGGCGCGGCATGCCTCATCTCGGTCGTCGTTTCGTTTGGCGCCATGGCCACCATGATGAGCGGCAAAGGCGCCGAGTTCATGAAGGCCTACATGGGAGCGCTGGTCAAGATGAACAAGACCGGCACCGAATACGTACGCGGCATCCCCGTGGTCAAGGTGTTTCAGCAGACGGTCTACTCCTTTAAGGCCTTCCACGATGCGATCGCCGAATACGCCGGCATGGCGCAAAACTATGCGGGCACGTTCTGCCGAGGTCCACAGGTACTCAACCTTACCGCGCTCAATGGTCTTGTGGCATTCCTGTTGCCCGTGGCGTTGCTGTTGGCGCCGGGCGAGACGGACTTCGCGCATTTTATGACCAACTTCACGTTTTACGCGATATTTTCGGCCGTGGTACCGACGGCCATGACCAAGCTCATGTTTGTGGGCGAGGCCTCTCAGATGAGTGCCGATTCGCTGGCTCGCATCCGAAGCATCATGGATTCCAAGCAGCTCTCCGTGCCCGCCCAACCCAAGCACCCTGCCGGCGGCGACGTGCGATTTGAGGATGTGAGCTTTACCTACGAGGGTGCCGAAGCACCTGCTGTCAGCCATGTGAACTTTAGCGTTTCCGCGGGTAGCACCCTCGCCCTGGTGGGTCCCTCGGGTGGCGGTAAGTCAACCTGCGCAAGCCTGATTCCGCGTTTTTGGGATGTTTCCTCGGGTCGAGTGCTCGTAGGCGGTGTGGACGTTCGCGATATGGATCCGCACGAGCTTATGGACCAGGTCGCCTTCGTGTTCCAGACCAACCAGCTGTTCCGGCAAACACTTGCCGATAACGTGCGCGCCTCCAAGCCTACGGCCACTGATGACGAAGTGCGTGCGGCCCTCTCCGCAGCTCAGTGCGACGACATTGTGGCCAAGCTCCCACAGGGCATCAATACCATGCTCGGTGCCGGCGGAGCATATCTTTCGGGCGGCGAGGTCCAGCGCGTGGCGCTCGCCCGCGCGATCCTTAAAGACGCGCCTATCGTGGTGCTCGATGAGGCCACGGCGTTTGCCGATCCCGAGAACGAGGCGCTCATCCAGCGCGCCTTTAGCAAGCTGGCGGCGGGCCGCACGGTCATTATGATTGCGCATCGACTCTCGACTGTAGTTGGCGCAGACCAAATCGTGGTGCTCAACCAGGGCAGCGTGCAGGAGTCGGGTACCCATGCCGAGTTGCTGTCCCAAGAGGGCCTGTATGCCAAGATGTGGGCCGAATACGAACAGGCCGCGAGCTGGAAAATTACTGCTGCGACCGCGGATGCCGCCGTCACGAAGGGAGGCGAGGCCTAAATGTTCGCCTCATTCCAAAAGAAGTATTCCCTATCCGATAAAGGCGTCGCCGGCGTAAAGCGCGGCGTCTTCTGGACCACGCTCACCAATCTCATTACCATGGTCGGCATGGGCTTTTTATTCCTGGTTATGGCCGGCTTTGTCGAGCATCTCGCCACCGGGGCTGACCTGCCGGATGCCCTGCCGATCGTGGGCGGCCTCCTGGTCTTTTTCGTGCTGCTCTTTGCCTCTAACTGGCAGCAGTATTACTACACCTACTGCATCTTTTACGAGGAGTGCGGCAAGCAGCGTATGGAGATTGCCGAGCGCTTGCGCAAACTGCCGCTGTCGTTTTTTGGTCGTCGTGATCTGGCCGATTTAACCGAGACCATCATGGGTGACGTCCAGGCCATGGAGCACGCCTACAGCCACGTGCTGGGAGAGCTTTGGGGTGCCATCATCGCAAGCGCCATTGTGTTCGTGGCGTCGCTGTTCTTTTGCTGGCAGCTGGCGATCGCGGCGTTTTGGAGCGTTCCCGTGGCCTTTGCCGTGCTGTATCTAACACGCGGCCCCATGACTCCGGTGTTCGATCGCGTGCGTGCCGAGAAGGTCAAGGTTACCGAGGCAATTCAAGAGACGCTCGACTGCGCTCGCGAGATCCGCGCCACCAACCAGGAGGCCCATTATCTTGAGGGACTCAACGCCGTGATCGATGCCGAGGAGCGTGAGACCACCAAGGGCGAGCTCGCTAACGGGCTTTTGGTCAACTCCGCCTTTGCCATCCTGCGTTTGGGTATTGCCACCACGCTGGTCACGGGTGCCGCGATGGTCGCTTCCGGGCAGGTCGACTTTTTGGTGATGTTTGCCTTCCTGCTTATGGTGAGCCGTATCTATGTGCCCTTTGACCAGGCGTTAATGTTAATGTCCGAGCTGTTTGCCGCCGAGTCGTCTGCCAAGCGCATGCGTTCCATCATGGAAGAGCCTGTGGCGCGGGGCAGCGAGAAATTTGAGCCCGCGGGCCACGATGTGGTGTTCGATCACGTGGCATTTGGCTATGGTGCGGGCGAGGACGGCCGCGCCGGCGAGAAAGTTCTTACCGACGTGAGCTTTACCGCCAAGGAAGGCGAAGTTACGGCGCTGGTCGGTCCTTCGGGTTCCGGTAAGTCTACGGTGAGCCGCCTGGCCGCGCGCTTTTGGGATGCCACCGAAGGCACGGTCACCGTGGGTGGCGTGGATGTTGCGAGCATCGATCCCGAGGTGCTGCTGCGCGACTACGCCATTGTGTTCCAAGACGTGCTGCTCTTTGACGACACGGTGATGGGAAACATCCGCCTCGGGCGTCGTGACGCCACCGATGAGGAAGTGCTTGCGGCCGCGCGTGCCGCCAACTGCGACGAGTTTGTGAGCCGTATGCCGCAGGGCTACGACACCATGATCGGCGAAAACGGCTCCAGGCTGTCCGGCGGCGAGCGCCAGCGCATCTCTATCGCCCGCGCGCTGCTCAAAGACGCGCCCATCGTGCTGTTGGACGAGGCGACGGCGAGCTTGGATGTGGAGAACGAGACCGTGGTACAGCAGGCGCTCTCCCGTCTGCTTGCAGGCAAGACGGTTATCGTTATTGCCCACCGTATGCGTACGGTGGAAAATGCCGACAAAATCGTTGTGCTCAAGGATGGTGTGGTTGTCGAACAGGGCACCCCGGCGCAGCTCAAGGCAGCAGGCGGAGAATTCGCCCGCATGGTTGCGCTGCAAAAGGAAGCGGCTGCCTGGCAGCTGTAGGAATATGACAAAGGGACTGTCCCTTTGTCATATTGAGTTCACCCCCATAGTTTCCAAAAAGTTAGCCATTGTTGACCAAATAGTTATACTAAACTATTTTCAAAAGCGTGCTCGAGCAAACTAATGAACTCGGGTGCTAAGGCACCATGCCGCGCTTGTGCGGCAAAAGGGAGAAGCAACATGAAGAAGTCGACGTTTAACACCCTGCTTGTCGGTGGCGGTTTTCTGCTTGGTACGGCCGGCATCAAGCTGCTTACCAGCGCTCCGGTAAAGAACGCCTGTGTGCAGGGCATCGCGTGCGGCATGCGCATCAAGAATGGCTACCAGGACATGGTCGAGCAGGCCAAGGCCAATGTCGATGACATGGTTGCCGAGGCTGCCTACATCACCCAGAGCGAGGCCGCTGCTGACGAGGCAGCCGAGTAGCACTCCCAGGCACAAACTATGAGATTCTCGATTATCAGCGAGATCCCCGGCAGGACCCGTCTTCAGTTGGCGGGTCCTGTGCCAGAGAGTGATCTCGATGCGCTTCTTAAGCTTGGCGGCGACATTGACGGCGTGCGCAAAGTGCGCGTGTATGGCCGCATTGGCCAGATGGCGCTGGAGTACGACGAGCCGCGCCGCGCGAGCGTGCTCGACGCCTTGGGCGCACTCGGTGCTCAAGCTATCGCCGATGCCAAGTCGGGCTACGTGATGCAACTCGAGCCGCGCAAGCACAAACTCGTTATGGACCTGGCGACACTCGTCGGTGCCCATTACGCACGTCGCTGGTTTTTGCCGACGCCTTTGCGTGCGGTGTTTGTCGTGGCTGGTTACATGGCATTTTTGCGCGCTGCCCTTCATGAGCTGGCGCAGCCGCGCCTGACTGTTCCCGTGCTCGACGCTTCGGCCATCGGCATTTCGTTCGTCAAACGTGATGTCGACACCGCGGGCCAGACGATGTTCCTACTCAACGTGGGCGAACTGCTTGAGGACTACACGCGCGCCATGAGCGAAAACGAGCTCATCAACTCGCTGCTCGATGTGCCCGACAAGGCTCAGAAGGTCGTCGGTGACACCGAGGTAAGCGTTGCCGCGACCGAGCTTGAGCCCAGCGATCTGGTCGCCGTGCGTACTGGCATGTCCATTTGCATCGACGGTGTTGTCGAGCAGGGAAGCGCCATGGTTAACCAGGCGACCCTGACCGGCGAGCCGCTCGCCGTCGAGCGCAGCGCGGGCGACGATGTATTCGCCGGCACCGTCGTGGAAGACGGCAGTATCTTGGTGCGCGTGCGCGCCAACACGGCTCAGACCAAGCTCCGCTCGATCGTCTCGCTCGTGCAGACGGCCGACTCGCTCAAGTCCGAGGGCCAGTCGCACATGGAAGACCTCGCCAACAAGATCGTCCCGTGGAACTTCCTGCTCGCGGGTCTTGTCGCTCTCACCACACGTAGCCTCATCAAGACTTCGGCGGCGTTGATGGTCGATTACTCGTGCGCACTCAAGCTCACGGGTTCCGTTGCCGTCATGACTGCCATGAGCGATGCTGCCAAGATGGGCGTCATGGTCAAGGGCGCGAAGTACTTTGAGTCGTTTGCCAAGGCCGACACCATTGTGTTTGATAAGACCGGCACGCTTACCGAGGCACAGCCGCGTCTTGCCTGTGTGCTCACTACCGATGGCTGGAGCGAGGACGAGGTCCTGCGCCTTTCCGCTTGCTTGGAGGAGCATTTCCCGCATCCGGTGGCACGCGCCGTGGTCAATGCGGCACGCGAGCGCGAACTCGAGCATCGCGAGCGCCACGCTGCCGTCGAGTACATCGTGGCACACGGCATCGCTTCGTCCATCGAAGGACGTCGTGCCATCATCGGTTCGGCACATTTTGTGTTTGAGGACGAGGGCGCACACCTCGAATCCGACATCAAGGAGCGCATCGAGTCCCAGATGCAGGGTCTGTCGCCGCTGTATCTGGCGGTCGACGGCACGGTCGTGGGCGTGCTCGGTATCGAGGACCCGCTCAAACCCGGCGTGCGCGAGGCTATCGTCGACCTGCATGCGCTGGGCGTCAAGCATGTCGTTATGCTCACGGGCGATTCGGAGCGCACGGCCGAGCGCATTGCTCGCGAGGCAGGTGTCGACGAGTTTAAGGCCGAGCTGCTGCCCGAGGACAAGTACGCGTATGTTGAGCGCATTAAGGGCGAGGGGCGCCACGTTGCCATGGTGGGCGACGGCGTCAACGATTCGCCGGCGCTCGGTTTGGCCGACGTGGGGCTGGCAATGGGCGGTGGAAGCGACATCGCCAAGGAGGTCGCCGATATCATCCTGACCGATACGGATCTCGCCGCGATCGTGCGCCTGCGCCGCATGAGTCAGGGGCTTATCGACCGTCTGACGAGTTCGTATTCCAAGGTGATGCTCACCAACTCGGCGCTGTTGGCATTGGGTATTACCGGCATGATCACTCCGCAGGCGTCGTCGCTGCTGCATAACGGCTCGACGATTGCCTACAGCCTGAGCAACGCGAAGGCATATCTGCGCTAGCGTTTTTGCTTGAGTTTATGGCCTGCATTCGGACGGTGTTGCATCCGCCAGAATGCAGGCCTTTTGCGTTTGACCATGTGCTAGCAGCAATATATAGTAATGCTAGCAAAGATAGCAGGAGTCGAAGGCGAGGTTGAGATGGGTGCTGTTAGCGGCATGGCGCAGGTGAACGTTCGCGTAGATCGCCAGGTCAAGAACCGTGCCGAGGAGGTGCTGCGGCTTTCGGGCGGGTCACTGCCCGAGCTCATCAAAAAGGTGGTGGCCAAGGTCGCGCAGGGTGGCGGGCAGTGCGAGGAAGTGCTTGCGGCCGTCGACGACCGGCAGCAGACCGTCGCGCCCGATACTCCGTTCGCCGCATCATGGGCGGTGGCGGATCAGCTTTACGCGGACCTGGGCGTCGCTATGTCGCCCGTATCCGACGATCGCGATTGGGACGTAATCTATTCCGACGCCATGGATGAGTATTATCGCCAAAAGGGGATGATCCAGTGAGTGGGGCGCCTCTCAAGATCATGGTGGACGCCAACGTATGGGTCGATTCGTTTTGCGTCGACCATGCCGAGTCGCTTGCCGCGCGTGCGTTTATTGAGCAGGCGACGGAGGCGGGGGCATTGCTGTTCTTCCCGGTGCATATCGCTAAGGACGTGCTGTACGTTGTCCAACACGAGCTGAAGCGTAGCGTTCTTGCCAGAGGGGGAGCGTTCGACGAGGCATCTGCCCGTGCAATTGGCGAGGCCGCGCTGGCGTTTGTTCGAAATATGACCGAAAACGCCACGGCCGTGGGCGCTGATGCATCGGACCTTTGGCTGGCCGACAAATACTTAGCGCTCCATCGCGATTACGAGGACAACTTGGTACTCGCCGCATGCAAACGCGCCCAGGTCGATTACTTGGTGACCAACGATCGTAAGCTGCTCGAACATGCCGATCTTGCAGCGAAGACCCCGCGCCAAATGATGCCGATTCTGGCTTTAGCCGAACGCGGCGGCGCGGCTATCGGTTGACGCGATCTGTTTGCGGGCCTCTTGGACGACGATGCGCCAAGGGGCCCGCGTCTGCTATTTACAAAAGCGCTGCCTTGATGACGGGAGCTTCGGCGAGCTTTTCGGCTGCCTTTTCGTCGGAGCTGTCGAGTGCTGCCAGACTGCGGTAGACCCACTCGTTGACCTGGGTGTTTTTGACGCCTGCGGTCTGCATAAGGGCGCCTACCTCGCGGATTGCTGCGAGCAGATCGGCTTTGGGACCCGCGAGCTCAACCTCGATGCCGTGGTAGGCGGCCACGCCGCGGTTCTCACTCACGTGGTCGATAAAGCCCTCGACGGTCTCAAGCTGCTGGGCGAGAGCTGCATCATCGTCAGCGTCCAGCGCGACGAGTGCGTTCGATACCGTGAGGGCGGGATGTCCGCAGGGGACAAAGCCTTCGATGACATCCATAGCTTCGGTAATGGTTGAGCCCAGGCCTGCGAGGGCATTGACGAGTTGCTGCTTGGTACCCATAACGGTCCTTTCGACGGGTTAATTTTGCTTGGCGAAAATATACGTGACGCGATCGGTAGCAAAAGTGCGAAGTGCGGCGCACATTGGGGTCTTCACAGCTCGTGCATAGAACAGCTGTCCGCTTTCAGAACGTGGTAAGATAACACTCCACACGCAGGGCTCGCCCTGCATGTTCCTTGAAAAGTCGACGGTTATCGGGTGTTTGCAGACCCGATACCATCCAGACTTTCCCGACATTCGGGGGCGACTGGTTTCGACACGATAGCTCTGAGAGAGGAAGCAAGCCGAGGTCTCCTCGCCTCGTTAAACAGGGGTACCGTCAAATTGAATTGACAACAACTCTTCTTTTGAGCCTATGGCTCTCGCTGCTTAGTTTATAGCGGCGCGTCAACCCGGTGATTTCCCCGACACCGGCGCGACGTCATGTTAGGGGAATGCTCCTGCGCACGTAATCGGTATGGCGCAGGCTAAGACCGAACCGGTTAGGACGCCGCGAGCGTGTCGCTGCGCGCAAAGCGTCCGAGACTAAACCAGCGACTGAGCTTGGAGATGCCAATCAGGGGGCTTTCGTGGACCGGAGTTCGATTCTCCGCGCCTCCACCAACTGTTCAGTAGGCGAACACATACGCGTGTTCGTCGTTAGGCGGGCGTTCGTATTGCTCGTCAGATAGAAAGAAGCCGCTCCATACGGGGCGGCTTCTTTGCGTTCTAGGCCTGCGGCATGATCTCCTGCTCGCCGTCCTCGTCCATGTACGGCATGAGGAACACGCCGCCCTGCTCGGTGGTAAGCAGCAGGTACTCGCGGTTGTGCTCGTCGCACACGATTTCCTGGCCGATGCCCTCGGGCAGGTCGTATATGGGGCCGTCCGTGCGGGCTTGCCTCACGGTCACGTCTTGCGCTCCCATGGCCTGCGACGCGCAGCTGGCGGCGGCCAGGACGATGAACAGCAGGACGACCGCCGCGAGGATGGGGCCGCACCCGCCGTTGCGCTCCTCGTCTGCGGGGCTCGGGTACGGCATGGCCTATCCCACCTTCACCAGATAGTCGTCGGCCTCTGGCTTGCCCGTGGCCTTGCCCACGGCGATGTAGCGCGTTGCGCCGCTGTAGCCCGTGTATCGGCCCCACACGTAGCCGTCGGCGATCTTGTACCAGTTATCCAGCGTCACGGTCTCGCCGCTGGAATAGTGCGCCACCTCGGTGCCGCCCAGGCCGGGGGCGTCGCGCACGCGCAGGTAGTCCACAGTGCAGCGGTAGGTGCCGCCGAAGTTCTCGGTCGTTTCCTGCTGCGCAGGCTGCGGCTGCGGGACGGCTGCGGGGGCGCTTCCAGCAGTGATGCCGAAGCATTCCAGGTAGATGCGCGCCAGCTCGTCCAGGTTGCCGTTGAACTTCTCGCGGTCGCCGTCGTTGTCGATGAAGCCGTTCTCGCACAGGCGGTAGTTGATGCCGCGCGCGGCGGCTCGGTTCGGGTTCGCGAGGTCGGAACGGCGCACCAGCTTCTCGGAGCGCCCGGGCATGAACGCCGCCAGCTTGTCGGCCAGCGCATTGTCGTACTCGTCAGGCTCAAAGCCCTCCTTGATGATGACGTGCGCGCCGTGGGCCGTGGCGATGCCGCTGGCGTCCATGTGCAGCTCCACCACTGGCGCGTCGGTGCTCAGGCGGTTAAGCCCGCCGTCGGCGTACCAGTTGCGGGACGTATCGCCCAGCTCGACCTCGGAACCGCCCAGTTCCTTGATTCGCTGGCCCAGGGCGCGAACGCGCTCGGCCTCGGTGCAGCCGCCTGCGCAGCAGCCGGGGTCGCCAGCGCCGTGGCCGCAGATGATGAACAGTTTAGCCATTGCCTACTCCTTCCCGCCTACGGTCACGCCCAACAGGGCGTCGAGCCACTTGGATGTGATGCCCACCGACTTGAACAGCGTGTAGGCCGCCTGCACGCCGCCTACCACGGCGAAGGCGCACGTGACCCATGCGCCCGGGTCTGCGGGCACGCCGCCCACGAAGCCGGTCACGACGCCCGCCAGGAGCGAGCAGCCCAGCGCCAGGATGCGCGCGGCCTTGCCGGTCATGGCCTCGGTCTTGATCAGCTGCACCGCGAACGGCACGGCGAAAGACAGCACGATGGCTGCGATTGCTTGCATTTCTGTCATTTCGGATTCCTTTCTATCGAGCCGATTCCTTGTAGAGCAGGTCAACGCGGTCGGCGATGTGGTCGACCTTCGCCGCCATGCCCTGGCTGCGCGCCTGGCTGTTCGCCAGGTCGGCGTGCAGCACCTCGTTGGAGGTCACGACGGACTCCATGAGCGCCTTCATAGCCTCCATCAGCGCGTTGCTGCGCTCCATCTGCGCGGCGATGCGGCCCTCCATCTGGCTGCGCTCGCGGTCGCGCTGCGCCCGCTCGTCGACTTCGGCCTGCTTGCGCTCCTCGCGTTTCAGGTCGAGCTCGCCCTTCCACTGGTTTTGGCGTTTGTACTCCTCGAGAAACTGTCTCCCGAAGTAGAACGCAACGAGCGTCAGGAGCACGCCTCCAAGCCAATCCGGTCCGTAAGGCGCAAAAAGTTTGAGCACTTCCATCCCGGGCGCCCTCCTTCCGCCTATTCGGCCGTGTACTCCTCGCCGGTGATCTCCTTGTACTCGTCGGCGTTGATCCACTTGCACTTGACGGCCTTATGCACTCGCGCCTTACTCCAAAGAGGTCTATGGTCCGCAGAATGCAGTCTTCATGATCGCACCGGTCTCCATGATCTTCGCTGCTGCACCATTTTTTACCAGTTCCATATAAACAGGCATACTTGCCGGATATACACTTAAGGTAAACTCATCCGGTCCGATACTCTTGCCATTCAGAATGTCTGCTGCTGCACAGATGTTTTCAAATCCACCGCCGGCACATCCTGCGATAATACCCTGATCTACATACAGTTTTCCGTTGCGGATCTTGTCACGCAGTTTATATTCTACGGCTCCGTCCAGACTTACCAACGCGTTCTTCTCAACCTCTGCCAGAATATCTTCCAGGTTTGCATTTACTTCTTCAATCGTATATGTATTGCTCGGATGGAATGGCATAGCGATCATTGGTTTGATTTCGCTTAAGTTCACTTCTACACAGCCATCATAATAAGCAACTTTCTCTGGTTTCAGTTCTGCATAATCTGCAGATCTGCCATGGATATCATAAAATTCTCTGATTTTGTCATCTGTTACCCAGATGGAGGACAGGCAGGTGGTCTCTGTGGTCATAACGTCCACGCCGATACGGAAATCAGCACTCAAAGATGCCACACCAGGTCCGACAAACTCCATAACTTTATTATTCACATAACCGTTTTTAAATACGGCACCGATAATTGCCAGAGCCACATCCTGCGGTCCGACACCTTTCATCGGCTCACCGGTCAGATAGATCGCTACCACACCCGGCATTTTGATGTCATATGTTTTGCAGAGCAGCTGTTTTACCAGCTCCGGTCCACCCTCGCCCATTGCCATGGTACCCAGTGCACCATATCTTGTATGAGAATCAGAACCAAGAATCATTTTTCCGCCGCCTGCCAGCATTTCACGGGCAAACTGATGGATGACTGCCTGATGTGGCGGTACGTAAATGCCGCCGTATTTCTGGGCACATGTAAGTCCAAACATATGGTCATCTTCATTGATCGTACCACCAACTGCACAAAGAGAGTTATGACAGTTTGTCAGTACATAAGGAACCGGGAATTTCTCGAGTCCTGATGCACGTGCTGTTTGAATAATACCAACAAAGGTGATATCATGAGATGTCAGCTTATCAAATTTAATCTGAAGCTTTTCCATATTTCCGGATGTATTATGTGCTTCCAGAATTCTGTATGCCATTGTATTTCCGGCTGCTTCTTCTCTGGATACCGGCTGGTTCATACTGCCTTCTTCAATGATGTCATGACCGTTCACCAGATAAATGCCACTGTCGTATAACTTCATTAACAACTCCTCCATTCATAAAAAATATGCATCCTGTATTTTGTGACGATGCAAAATGTATTTCCATTAAGCTTACTGTTCACTCCGCTCACAATAATCATTATACTTTATCTCACTAAAATCTGCAATGAATTTTCTTTACATATTTCTTTACTTATCTGCAAAGAATGGCTATACTGATTTAGAAAATATTTCTGACAGGAGGCAGCTATGTTTCGTTTATGGGGAAAAATGTGGGAAAATAACCACTTAATAAGAGATATTGTAATAGATGATGATTCTGAAGATACCAGAACTCATAAGATTTTTCGTGCACTACAGGAAATCTGCTATGAATTTGACCTGGAGAACCCGATCTGGCTTGACAACAATATTGCTGATTTTAAGCGCCACTCCAGAGCCAGGTTTAACCAGGACAGTTTTATAGAAAATATTTCGTTTGATTATCTTGAGATTCAGGTAATTGAAGAAGACTGATCATACGATCCACTTCTTCAATACCGGAATTTTCTTTATGATCACTACCGCCCCAAAGCTCAGTGTAAAGATCAGTGCGATCACAATCGGTATTGCTATAAATGTATTACTGATCATCATACTGTCAATACCTGCTTTGTGGAGAAGTGATCTCACCAGCACATGGATAAGAAAAATTCCGAATGTGCAGCTTCCAACAAAGCAGATTCGTTTTTCCTGCTTGTCATTCCATTTTATCTTTGAAACATAATTTTTGAAAAACAAAAGTACAGAAATGCCCCAGAAAAAAGCAGCCAGGGTATAATTCTCATAAAAATCCTGTATATCTGTTCCCTTCTGCTGTGACCTGATATAACAAAACAGGATGCCCATACTGATTGAAACGATTCCCAGTATGTAGATCAGTTTTTCAAGTTTTTTAGATACTCCGTACTGATACAGATAGTGTCCTGCGATATAATATCCTACAAATCCGGTAACCATCTGCGGCTGTACCGTATTCAAAACATTCATCACATGTTCTTTGCAAGGTATCGGAAAAACCTTAACCGTATATGGCAGGATCTTAAAAATCAAATACAGGAGGATCATATATTCTTCCCATTGTTTCCCGTTCTTACTGTTGACGATTTCCCACAGCATTGGCGTGATGATAAGAAGCCCGATCAGCATCGGCAAATACCACAAATGAAAATAGGAATCTGATATCATAACCAGAAAGCGCTTGAAAAAAGCAACTGATCCGAATTTCAGACCTTCATCCGTCAGACTTCGGTAAAGCGCATAAAACACCTGCCAGAATATATATGCAACAGCAATCGGAAGAATACTGTGTGTCCACAATTTCTTAAGATTCCATGTCCGTTTACGATCAAGATACAGACCTCCGCTGATCATTACAAAGCAGGCAACTGCATATCGGTTGATTCCATGATAAAAATTAGATACTGCCCATACGGATGTATTGACCGGCATGTCATGAAAATGTTGCGAAGCAACATGAATACCGATGACGCCGATGCACGCACAAATGCGCAGCAGCTCTATCCATATAATTCTTCTTTTGTTCATTTGTACCTCCAGATTTCTCTGTGTTTATTCCATAAATTCCCGTATGATCTCCCTCATGATCTCTTCCTCCTCAGGGCTCAGCATCTTGCTGAAATGACTGCCCGTTGCCGCAGTCTGCCGGATACTGGAAGCAATCCGCTCAACCATTTCTTCCCTGAGGATCGGATCTGTTTTCTGAGAGGTCTGCTGCGGTTCATACTTACGGGCTGTGGGAGGATTTTCCTTTCGGGAACGTGCCTGAAGGATATAATCCGCGAGAGAATTTGTCACCAGTTCTTCCCTGTATGAAAAATCCAGCGCCTGCCGCAAGATCAGAAGTGCAACCGGAACCGCTGTGCCGATATATAGATACTGCAGTGAAAGTCCCTGTTCCGATCCGAGTTTCGTAACAAAAAAAAGCGACAACCCCAGGCAAACCGTAGATAACAATGAAGGAATCCAGACCAGAAGATTCATTCTGTTCAGAAGCTTATCCCTTGTTTTCCACAGATTCAGCCATTTTTCTCTCAGGTTTGTTGTCGCTTTTGTCTTTCGCATGGTTCTTCTGTAGGTAAGGTGTACTGCCAGCATACCCACTCCTCCTGCTGTTCCGAGAACAGCCATCAGATAAAGCAGAATATGCAGGTCCATGATTCGTTCCAGCATAAGCCCTCCTTGTTTTACAGTCTGTGAACAGTTATCCGATAAACTCATTCTACACCTCTTAAGGCCTGTATGGAACAAAAATCGTTCGTCAAATTCCTGCAGAATCTTACATCTTTTCCAGTGCATCTACCACTTCTTCAAACTTCATAAAATGAGACGCTTTTACGAGAATCGTATCTCCCTTACGGACATACCCTTCAAGATTCTTAAGAAGAGATTCCCGGTCTTTTTCATAATGAACTTCAAAATTCGGATCTGCTGTGCGCGCAGCGTCTGCCATATGTACAGAAAGTTCTCCCACACAGATACAGACATCAATGCCACATTTTGCAGCATGCTCTCCGACTTCTTTATGCAGAGAAATCTCATTCTCGCCAAGTTCTCCCATATCTCCGAGAATCGCCACTCTTCGTCCCTCTCCATCATGAAGTACATCCAGAGAAGCTTTCATGGACATCGGATTGGCATTATAACAGTCATCTACAACCAGAAAATTCTCTGTCTCGATCATCTTGAAACGACCACGGATTGTCTCCAGGCTTTCAATACCTCTTTTAATTTCTTCGATCGTAAGTCCGTAGCTTCTGCCTACAGCCGCTGCTGCAAGCGCATTATAGACCATATGGATGCCCGGTGTCGGCACCAGTACATCAAAAGCATCTTCGCCCATATGAATGCGGCAGGAAACGCCTTTCAGCCCCCTGCTCACGATCTGGTCTGCATAAACATCACGCTTCGCATCCAAACCGAAAAATACCGGTTTCACACCATGATAGCCATCAACCGTTGCCAGCTTATCATCATCCCCGTTCAGTACAATATGGCCGTTCGGCTGCATGGACTGGAAAATTTCCGTCTTTGCTTTGAGAACACCGTCTCTGTCTCCAAGATTTTCGAGATGACAGGTTCCGATATTTGTGATCACACAGGTATCCGGTTTCGCTATCCGGGTAAGTCGTGTCATTTCTCCAAAATCACTGATTCCCATTTCCAGAACGGCGATCTGATCGTCTTCTCTCAGACGGAATACGGTCAGTGGCAGTCCAAGTTCGTTATTAAAGTTTCCCTGTGTTTTCAGGGTACGATATTTTTCTTTCAGTACAGATGCAATCACTTCTTTCGTACTGGTCTTACCAACACTTCCGGTGATTCCGACTACCGGAATCTGAAGCTGCTGTAAATAAAATTCTGCGATATCTTTTACTGCCTGCAGAGAAGATGCAACCTGAATATACGGG
>OLRS01001634.1_pt1 | contig 20771 bp, 18 predicted proteins | sample 1673171 | NCBI WGS metagenome assembly OLRS01 (sample SAMEA3136762, study PRJEB25190) | human gut metagenome | biome: human gut; feature: human-associated habitat; material: faeces | place: Austria | collected 2013
CTGCCGCACCTCGCTCGCCGTATCGGCACTTAGAATTATGCGGTATTGCCTTTATATATAAGTAGTCTGTACAGGTACAGGACGGTAAGGACATACGACTTTTATTTTAGCACGATTTCCGGGGATTGTAAAGAAAAATGCCCGCAGTGCCGGGTTACAAAAAATAAATCCCCGCCCTGAGGGATGGGCGGGGATTTACAAGAAAGGAGGAGAAGAACACATGAAAATGTGATAAAGCTATTTGACTTGGGGTTCATTTAGCTTGCAACTAAATTGTAACTGTTTTGTCACCGAATGTCAATAGCAAATTGTAAATCTTTTGTCATTTTTCAATTTGTTCACAAATTGGCAGGCGCAGCTCCGCACAGCCGCCGGGCGTGTTGGACAGGTGCAGCGTGCCACTGTGTGAAAGCGCGACCCTGCGTGCAAAATACAGCCCAAAGCCCTGGTGGGCTGTGTCACTGCGGGCAGCTTCTGTATAAAGCAGCTCCCCCGCTCTGGCGAGGGCCTCGGCAGTGAAGCCGGGGCCGGTATCGGTCACACGCAGGATGAAATCCTGTTTCTCTTTTGTAACCAACAGTGTGACAGTGCCGCCGCGGGGCGTATAGCGCACGGCGTTGTCCAGCAGGTTTTCGGCAGCCCGGAGCAGGTCGCACTGCGCCGCGCACAGTGTCCCCTGCCACTGCTCGTTCAGTATAAGCTGCACCCCGGCAGGTGCGCAGAGGGCGCGGGCTGTTTCCGCCAATTCACTGACAAGGGTGTGACTGGGAAAGGTTTCCTCTGTGGCGGGCGGTGCACAGGCGGTGCGCAGGGCGGCTAGATATTGCTGGGCACGGTCCGTGCCGCGCAGGATGGCTTCGACCTGTGTCTGCTGGTCGGCGGACAGAGCATCCTCGGCCAGCAGGTCTGCGTTGCCCTGAATGATGGACAGCGGCGTTTTCAAGTCATGCGTCAGCGCGGCAATCTGCTCGGCGCGCTGCTGCTCCATCCGCCATTGGCTTTGCAGGCTGTCGGTCAGTTCCCGGCCCATCGTCTGCATGGCCTGCAGCGTGGCGGAAAACTCTCGCAGGTGCGCGCCGTCCGCGTCAATGCGCTCGGGCTGCTGCGCGGCGATGGCGTCAACCGCGCGGTGCAGCCGGGCGGTCTCGGCGGCAAAGACCCGCACGGTGCAGTGGGTCTGCCAGCCCAGCCAAACGAGGATGAGCACCGCCAGAAGCAAAATATAGCAGGTCTGGAAATCCGGCAGCGTGTCCCGCAGGGCCGGGTCGGCGTAGGGCGTAGCATAGTCGTACTGCAAAAGGCAAAAGCTTCCGTCAGCCATTTTGACATCGTACTGGTACCCCGGATTGCCGCTGCCGCCGTGAAAGGCATTGAGGGCAATTTTCAGATGGCGGTCATCCATGTTGGTCTGCAGCACCGTGTCATTCTGCACCACAGCCCAGCGGCACAGGTCGCTGATCTGCAGGGAATCGAATGTGTCTGCCGTCATCGATGCTACAGTCTCCCGGGCATCGGCGCAGGCCTGGGCGGACGCCACGGCAGGCAGCAGAAAACCGATGTTTATCAGCTGCATAAAAATGACCCACCAGAGCACCAGAATCAGAGCGCACCCGCCGCCGCACAAAAGGAGATACCGCAGCAGAACACTGCGCAGGGATGTCAGTTTTCGTTTTGCCATTGGTAGCCCACTCCCCATATCGTTTGCAGCACCTCCCCTGCCCCGGCCGCGCGCAGCTTGGCGCGGATGTTCTTGATGTGCTGGGTGATGGCCGTGTCATCGGCGGTACCGTCGTAACCGAACACCGCTTCGTAAATTTGTTCTTTGGAAAAGGTCTGCCCTGCATGGAGGGCCAGCAGCTCACAGATGGCGTACTCGGATTTTGTCAGGTGTAAAGGCGTGCCGCCAACGCCGGCTTCTTTGGCAGAAAGGTCCAGTGTCACCCCGCCGCGGGTGATCTTATGGGACGGCGTGCGGTTCTGCCGCCGCAGGTGGGCGGCAACCCGGGCACGCAGCTCGGCCACGCGGAACGGCTTGGTCAGGTAATCGTCCGCACCAAGACCGAGACCGGTCAGCACCGACGGCTCATCGGTGCGGGCCGTCAGAAACAGAATCGGCGCGTCCGTCTCGGCGCGAATGCGGCGGCAGACGGCAAAGCCGTCCTCGCCGGGCATCATCACATCCAGCAGGATGCAGTCTGCCCAGCGGCAGAGCGTATCGGTCAGCTGCGTGCCGGAGGTGCGCGTTTCTACGGTGTGGCCGTCACGCTCAAGCGCTGTTTTTAGCAGCGTGCAAAGGTCACGGTCATCATCGATTGCCAGAATGTTTGCCATAATAGCCCCTTTTATTGCAGTAAGCTGTAAACAAGACAGGATGCGCCGTAAAGCAGATAGACATGTGCCGGGTAGAACCAGTAGAACAGCTGCTTGTGGCCGCTGCCGCGCTGGCCGTTGTACAGCGCCATGCCGATAACGGCAAAAACGCCGAGCCACTCATAGTAGACTGTGAACATCTGGGAAAAGGCAAAATCCGGCAGACCGCGAACCTGCAGAAAGACCAGAACAAAATCACACAGGAAGGTCATAGCCGCCCAAACGACCAGCCGCAGGCGCTTGTGGTTATACAGCGCATACAGCACGATGCCCCCGGCCAGAAAAGACCAGCCGCCGTCGGTGATGGATGTCCACAAAGGCAGCGGCGCGGTGATGACCCACGCCAACACGGCAGAGCCGATCGGTGCGTCCTGAATTTTGGGAAAAAGCGTCAGCAGCGCTACGATGCAAATCGGCCAGAGAATCGGCATGGCAGCAGCCAGTGCGCCCCGCACAAACCGGCGCTGGCGCAGCCAGTCAATGCCCTGCCAGATTATGCAGAGCAGCATCAGATCCTGAAAAATGGCATTCAGCGGGTAGAAGCCGTCTCCGCGGCGGAAGGCCCCTGCATAGATCATGAAAAATTCCACCGTGCCCATCGCAGTACCGATGGCCCAGATGCGCAGGAAGTAGCGCCTGCGGTCATGGGTATGGGCGAAGCCCTCCACAGTGCAGAACAGAAACAGCGGCGCAGACAGCCGCGCCAGCATACTGAACCATTCCGGTACAACGCCCGTAAATTCAAAAAAGTAGTGAATGTGATCCATCACCATGAGCACCAGCGCAATGGTTTTGAGCGCCGTGCCGGTCAGGCCGAATTTTTGCTTTGTCATAATAATAACCCCTTTCATTGTTGCTGTAAACAGTGTAACAGGGGTTTGTGTAGAAATTATAAGTGTTTGAAAATCAGCTGTGCCTCAAAGGCAGATTTGCCTTCCCGTTCGCCTTCAAAATAGAAGGTGTCCTCTGCCGGTCTGGCGCGGCGCAGGGTGAAGCTCTCGCCGCGGGGTACCTCGCGGTGGTAGCTGATGATGAAATCCGAAATCTGCGCACTGTCCCAGACCTGCCACGGTACGGCGTCGCAGACAATGTCGGCATAACGGGTGTTGTTGAGGTGGCCGTTCATGTCGCAGCGGGAGTAGGCCGCGGTCTGCGTACCCAGCGTCTCGCAGTTCTCAGGCGCAACGCGGGGCAGGCGCATCGGCAGCTCAAGGGGCACATCCTCGGCCCACTGGTCGTCAAACTGCTCCGGGTGCTTGCGCAGGATCATACGCTTTTCGGTATCAATGAGTACCCAGCGGCTGTCCATTGTGGCGACCTCTGCCCCGTCGGCATCGTAAAAATGCGTGATGCGCTTGTTGACGGCGCGCTTGCAGCGCTCGGGCTGGGTGACAAGGGTCAGTTCCTCGTCCACACGGGGCAGCCGTGTGACGTGCAGGGCCAGCTTGGCCAGCACATAGGCGGTGTGGGTCTTGCGGTACAGGGCATCGTCCAGCCCTACGGCCTCGGCGTGGGCGGTAGCAACCTGCTGGGCATAGCGCAGCAGCGCCCCCAGCTTGACATGGCCGAGGTGGTCGCCGTCCGTGCGGTAGACGGTAAATTTTTGGGTGTAGGTTATGAGCTTTTCGGGCATAAAGAAAGCCCTCCTTGATGGATTTTGAATTGATTCGCCAAGGAGAGTATAGCACAAATGTTGGAAAAATGCAAAGGCGGGGGCTTTGGGGCTGGCCGTAGGGGCTGATGCTTGCATCGGCCCGCGGAGGGGTCAAGACCCCTCCCTACAAATCGCTCGAAAACGGGACTGCGCACCAAAAAAGCGCACCACCCCCAGTCGGGAGCGGTGCGCAAAATATCTTTATGCTATGCCAGACTTACGCCAGCAGGGGCTTGCAGGCCTCGGCCAGCTTTTCCTTCTGGGCCTCGGCCTCGGCGAGGTCCTTGCCCTTGGTGGTAAAGTAGGTCTTGATCTTCGGCTCGGTGCCGGAGGGACGCACGACAACCGTCGCGCCGCTTTCCAGCGTGTAGATCAGGACGTTGGCGGCGGGCAGGCCGGTCTCCTCGGGCTTCTTGTAGTCCACGACCTTGACGACCTTATCACCGGCAAAGTCCTTCGGCGGGTTGACGCGCAGGTTCTGCATGATGTCGGCCATCTTGTCCATGCCGGACAGGCCCGGGAACTCAAAGCTGTCCACCTTGTTCAGGTAGCGGCCATATTCGGTGTAGATGCGCTCCAGCTCTTCCTTGATGGAGGAGCCCTTGGCGCGGTAGTAAGCAGCCATCTCGCAGATCAGCATCGAGCCGATGATAGCGTCCTTGTCGCGGACGTAGGGACCGGCCAAATAGCCGTAGCTTTCCTCAAAGCCGAAGATAAAGCGGTCCACCTCGCCGTCGGCCTCCAGCTTGGCGATCTGGTCGCCGATCCACTTGAAGCCGGTCAGCACGTTGCGGCACTCGACGCCGTAATGCTCAGCGACCTTGTCAGCCAGCGGCGTGGAGACGATAGACTTGCACATGACGGGGTTCTTGGGCATCGTGCCCTGCTCAATGCGGCCCGCGCAGATGTAGTCGAGCAGCAGAACGCCGACCTCGTTGCCGGAGAGCAGCTCATAGCTGCCGTCCTTGCACTTGACGGCGATGCCGACGCGGTCCGCGTCGGGGTCGGTGGCCAGCATCAGGTCAGCGCCGGACTTCTCGGCCAGCTCCAGACCCAGGCGCAGTGCCTCGAAGATCTCGGGGTTGGGATACGGGCAGGTCGGGAAGTTGCCGTCCGGGTCCTTCTGCTCGGGCACAATGGTGATGTCGGTGATGCCGATGTCGCCCAGGACATGGGTGACGGGCACAAGGCCAGAGCCGTTCAGCGGGCTGTAGACGAGCTTCAGACCGGCGGTCTTGCAGATGCCCGGGCGGATGGAGCGCGCCTCGATGGCGGCATACAGCGCGTTGATGCAGTCGTCACCGACGTACTCGATCAGGCCCTGGGCCATGCCGTCCTCAAAGGAGATCAGCTTGGCACCGGTCAGGATATCGGTTTTCTGAATTTCGGCGTAGACGATGTCGGCGGCCTCGTCGGTCATCTGGCAGCCGTCCGGGCCGTAGGCCTTGTAGCCGTTGTACTTGGCGGGGTTGTGGCTGGCCGTGACCATGATACCGGCGTTGCAGTTGTAATAGCGGGTCGCAAAGCTCAGTGCGGGCACGGGCATAAGGGCGCTGTAGATGCGGACCTTGATGCCGTTGGCGGCCAGCACCTCGGCAGCGGTCTTGGCGAACAGGTCGCTCTTGATGCGGCTGTCATAGCTGATGGCAACGGTCTGGCTGCCGCCCTGGGTCTTGACCCAGTTGGCAAGGCCCTGGGTCGCCTGACGGACAACGTAAATATTCATACGGTTGGTGCCTGCACCGATGACGCCGCGCAGGCCCGCGGTACCGAACTTCAGGGCCACAGCAAAACGGTCCTGAATGGCGGCATCGTCACCCTTGACGCTTTCCAGCTCGGGCTTGAGATCAGCGTCGTCCAGCTCTGCAGCGAGCCAACGCTCATACATATCCTGATACATAAGTAAAACACCTTCACTTTCCATAGGAAACACGAACTTAGGTATACTCTAAATATACCAACTTTGCCGCACTCTGTCAATCGAATTTTGTTTATTTTTGCCTGATTTTTACAGTTTCTTTCGCCTTTTGCCCTTGCCAAACGGTGTTTTCCAGTGTATAGTGAAGATATCTGCTCTGCACATCGATGATTATATCCAAGGAAAGCCGTGGACCTATATGAAACATACGCCTGAACTCATCGTCATGCTGACTCACAACGACGTCACTGTGCCCGATGCCGCCGCAGTCTTTGCCCGGTGTCAGCACACCCACGCCCGGTATTGGGGCTTTAAAGAGGAAGGGCTTCCCTTCGCCGAGATGCAGGCCCTGTTTGCCCATATGAAAGCCTGCGGCAAGACGACCTGTTTGGAGGTCATCGCCTACACCGAGCCTGAATGCCTGCACGGGGCCGAAATGGCCGCTGCCTGCGGGTGTGATATCCTGATGGGTACGGTCTACTCTGACGCCGTCCATGCTTATTGCCGCGCCCATGGGCTGCGGTATATGCCCTTCGTTGGGCAAATTTCTGGCCGTCCCTCTATCCTGCACGGCACCCCGGCGTGGATGATCTGCGAGGGCGAGGGCTATTTAGCCAAGGGCGTGGACGGCATTGATCTGCTGGGCTACCGCTATACCGGCGACGCGGCGGCGCTGAACCGTGCGTTCATCGCGGCGGTCCATGCGCCGATCTGCCTGGCGGGCAGTGTGAACAGCTTTGCCCGGTTGGATGAAATCAAAGCTGCCGGGGCCGCGTATTTCACCATCGGCAGTGCCTTTTTTGCGCACGCTTTTGGCGGGGATATCGCCGACCAGATCAACACCGTCTGCGACTATATGGAGGCCCCGCATGCTTGAGCGTTGGTACCCCACGGCCCATGTTCCCAGCGTATTTGCCATCGACTATGAAAAGCTGGCCGCGCTGGGCTACAAAGGCATTTTGTTTGACATTGACAACACGCTTGTCCACCACGGCGACGATTCCACGCCCGAGGTGGATGCGCTGTTCCGCCATATCCACAGCCTGGGGCTGAAAACACTGCTGCTCTCCGACAATTCTGCCGCGCGCATCGAGCGATTCAACCGCAATATCCGCACGCTTTTTATTGCCGAGGCGGGCAAGCCCGACCCCGCTGCCTACCGCCGGGCCTGCGCCATGCTGGGCCTGCCGCTCGAGCAGGTCGTCTGCGTCGGCGACCAGCTGTTCCGGGATATCCGCGGCGCGAACCGCGCCGAGTTGGACAGCATCCTGGTGGATTTCATCCGGCTGCCCGGCGAGACGCACTATGGCAAAAAGCGTGTGCTGGAAAAAGTTATCCTCTGGTTTTACCACCGTGACCCGCGCCGCCGGGGCCGTCTGGACGGCATAGGAAAGTGAGGCAGTTTCATGTTCTGCGATATCGGCCCGACCTGTTACAAAATTGCGCTGCAAAAGGAAATCTGCAAGCGCCATATCAAGAATTTTTTCGCGCAGGAAAGCTATGCCGACACGCAGGATACCGCGCCTCTGCCCTGCATAGTGGCGCAGTACAGTTCGCACCTCATCAAGCGCGGCAAGGGCATCGACCCAGTCTTGCAGGAGAACAAGGCCGTCAACATCCGCCTTGCCAATGAAAGGCTCAACGGCATTCTCATCCGCCCGGGTGAGACGTTTTCCTTCTGGCATCGGGTGGGCAAGACGACCAAGCGCAAGGGCTACCGGGATGGGCGGATTTTGGTGCGTAATCATATTCTGCCGGGCATCGGCGGCGGGCTGTGCAACCTGGCAAACACGATTCACCGCGTTGTGCTGGTAAGCCCTCTGACCGTGACCGAGTTTCACAAGCACTCCGACGCGCTGGCCCCCGACGAGGGGCCGCGGGTGCCGTTCAGTTCCGGCACGTCGGTGTTTTATAATAACGGCGACTACCGTTTTAAAAATGAGATGGACCAGACGTTCCAGCTGCTGTTGTGGTGCGATGAGGACAACCTCTACGCCGAGCTGCGCTGTGAGCGCCCCCTGCCCTGCCGCTACCGCATTGTGGAGGAAGGGCACCACTTCCAAAAAGAGGGCGGCAAATATTACCGTGTGTCGAAGATTTACAAGGAGACACTGGACGCACAGACCGGGCAGTTGCTGCATCGGGAGCTTGTGCTGGATAACCATTCCGAAGTCATGTATGACCCCGCGCTGATTCCCGGCGTGGAAAAACTGTAAAGGGAGCCGCCTATGTATGCAAAAGTGACAAGCCTTGGTGTGACCGGTCTGGCGGGGTACATCGTGCAGGTCGAAGCCGACCTTTCGGGCGGGCTGCCGCAGTTCAATCTGGTGGGTCTGCCGGACTCCGCCGTGAAGGAGAGCAGTGAGCGGGTGCGCAGCGCCATCAAAAACCTGCACTATGAGTGGCCCGCCAGCCGCATCACCATCAACCTGGCTCCCGCCGACGTGCGCAAGACCGGGCCGGTGTACGATCTGCCGGTGTTTGTGGGCATCATGGCCGCGCAGGGCAAGCTGCCCGCCCCCGGCAGTGAGCGGGCGTTTCTGGGAGAGCTGGGGCTGGACGGCACGCTGCGCCCCGTGACCGGCGTGCTGCCAATGGCGCTGGCCGCGGTGCAGAACGGCGTGAAGGAGCTGTTTCTGCCTGCCGAAAACGCCGCCGAGGCCGCCGTGGCCGAGGGACTGACTGTCTACCCGGCCCGCAGTGCGCAGGATGTTGTGCTGCACCTCTGCGGCGCAACGCCCCTGACCCCGGCAACGCCCGAGGGGTACGACGAGGACGGCGTCTGGCTGGGGCCGGACATGGCCGACGTGCGCGGCCAGAGCGAAGCCCGCCGCGCCATGGAGATCGCCGCTGCAGGCGGGCATAATTTGATCGTGATCGGAAGTCCCGGAACCGGAAAATCTATGCTTGCCAAGCGGCTGCCGGGCATTCTGCCGCCGCTGACTTATGAGGAGGCGCTCGAGACCAGCGCCATCTACTCCGTGGCCGGGCTGCTGCGCGGCGGCACGGGACTTATCAAGCAGCGGCCCTTCCGCAGCCCGCACCACAGCGTCAGCTCAACAGCCATTGTGGGCGGCGGGTCTGTCCCCCGCCCCGGCGAGGTCAGTCTGGCGCACAACGGCGTGCTGTTTCTGGACGAGCTGCCCGAGTTTGCCCGCGATACGCTCGAGGTGCTGCGCCAGCCGCTGGAGGATGGCAGAGTCACCGTCAGCCGCGTACACGGCACGGCGTCCTACCCGTGCAGGTTCATGCTGGTGGCCGCCATGAATCCCTGCAAGTGCGGCTATTTAGGTCATCCTACGCGGGAGTGTACCTGCACGCCGAGCGCGGTGGATGCCTACCGGCGGCGCATCTCCGGCCCGCTGCTGGACCGCATTGACTTACACGTCGAGGCCCTGCCCGTGGAGTACGACGACCTTGCGTCCGAGCAGGGCGGTGAGTCCAGCGCCGATGTGCGTGCCCGGGTCATGGCGGCGCGTGCTTTGCAGCGGGAGCGGTACAAGGCCCTGCCCGGCGTGCGGTGCAACGCGCAGCTGCCGTCCGGCGCCCTGCGGCGCTACTGCCGCATGACCCCTGCCGCCGAGAAAATCCTGCGCGGTGCGTTTGAGCGGCTGGGCTACAGCGCCCGCGCCTATGACCGCATTCTGCGCGTGGCCCGGACCGTGGCCGATCTCGACGGCAGCGAGGTACTGGACACGGCGCATCTGTCCGAGACGCTGCAATACAGGACGTTGGACAGAAAGTTCGGGATGTAAAACACTGCCCGCCGTTTTCGGGTTGAAAGCGGCGGGCAGTGTTTTATTTTTCGAGAATTTGCAGCAGTCTTTCAGCGCTCTTGTCCCAGCTGTATTTTTCGAGAAGGGCGGCGGTGGGAGCCGTGGCCGGGGTGACGTCATCGACGCCGCCGGGGTTCGCGGTCAGGTCAATGTAGGCGGCACAGGGGCCGTAGACCTCCCGCATACAAGGGGTGTCGCTGACGATGATCTGCGGCGCACCGCAGGCGGCAGCCTCCAGCGGCGGGATGCCGAAGCCCTCATAGAGCGTCGGGAAAAGAAAAGCTTTGCAGTGAGCCATCAGCGCCTTGGCTGCGCCGTCGCTGACATACCCCAGATACAGCACATTGGGCAGGTCGGCCAGGCCGAGGCGCTCGGCCTCGGCGGCAAGGCTGCCGCCGCCCGCAATGGCAAACACGGCGTCGGGCTTGGCCCCGGCCGCGCGCAGCACCCACGGGAAGTTCTTGTTTTTGAGCAGGTTCGCCATGCTGAAATAGTATTGGCCGGGCTTGAGCTGCGGGTGCCGGGCAAAAATGCTCTCGTCGGGCGCAATGCGCTGCATCTGCTGCCAGGCGTTGTAGACAACGTCCATTTTCGACGCAGGAACGCCGTAATATTTGGCAATTTCCGATTTGGAGAACTCCGACACCGTAATGATGCGCTCGGCCCTTTTGGCAATGCGGCGGTATTGCAGGCAGTGCCATGCAGCGCTCAGCCGCCCGCGGGGGTCGGTGTAAAAGTCCGGGCGTGCGCGGTAGCAGACATCGTGCACAACGGCAATGCCGCGGAAGCCGAACAGCGGGATGACATTGCAGGTGGCAAGTCCCCCGGCCCCGCGCTGCCGGAGGTAGCGCGGGTAGTCGAGCTGCTGCCAGACGCCGCCCCTGTGCGTGCCGAAGGAAACGACCTTTATATTGGTATAGTGCGGCGTTTCAACGCCCGGCGGGGTGACAATTTCGACAAAGCCCGGCGGGACGATGCGGTCCAGCGCGGCGAGCAACTCGATGGAATAGCGCTGGATGCCCGAAAGGCGCTGGGCAAAAAACGAGCCGTCAACGGCCCAGATAGTGTTGGACATAGAGTACCTCTTTTGTTACGGCGCGGTTGGCGGCGGCCAGAGGACTGGCCGCCCTACGATGCAAATTGCTGCTTGTACAGCAGGATTTTATTGACACTCCGGTCCAAGCGTTCCTCGGAGATCGTGCCGTTTTGCACAGCCTCCAGGACGGCGGCGTAGGCCTCGGGCAGAGAGTTGGGCATCAAAAGTACATCACAGCCCGCCTGAATGGCCTGCACGGCGGCCTCGCCGGGGGTGTAGGCGGCGGTGATGGCATCCATCGCCAGCGAGTCGGTGACGATGAGGGTGTTTTCCGCGTCGGGGATCAGCGCGACAAGCTGCGGCGAAAGGGTGGCCGGGGTGCCGTCGCCGGTCACATTCGGCGCGGCGATATGCCCGACCATGACGGCGTGCAGGCCGGTGTCCGCCGCAAAGGGCAGCAGCTCGCAGGCTTGCAGCTCGTCGAGCGTTTTGTAGGTCACAGCCAGCGCGGTGTGGCTGTCCTCGGCGGTATCACCGTGGCCGGGGAAATGCTTGAGCGTCGGCAGGATGCCGCTGGTGCGCAGGCCGTCCGCGGCGGCAGCGGCCATTTCAGCGGCGGTGGCGGCGTCCGACGAGAAGGCCCGCGTACCGATGATGGGGTTATCCGGGTTCGTGTTCACATCGGCGTCAGGCGCAAAGTCCATGTTGAAGCCGTACTCCTTTAAATATGCGCCGATGGTCTGCCCCATGGCGCAGGCGTCCGCCGGGTCACCGGACGCGCCCACCGCAGCGGCGCTCTCATATTGCGGCAGGTCAAAGGCCGGGTGGTTAGCCAGGCGCGCCACCGCGCCGCCCTCCTCGTCCACCGAGATAAACAGTGGGATGTCGGAGGCCTCCTGCAGGGCCGCGTTGAAGGCGGTGATCTGTTCCGGGTCCACGATGTTTTTGCCGAATTGGCACACGCCGCCCACGGGATACTTTTGCAGCGCGTCCCGCATGGCGTCGGTCAGCTCGGTCACGCCGTCCGCCTTGGCGTCGTCGATTTGCTCCTGCGGCAGGGTCAGATCCAGGGAATCCGGCCGGATAATGAACAGCTGGCCGACTTTTTCTTCCAGCGTCAGGTCGGCGGCGGTCAAGGTCGTTTCCGCTGCGGGCGTCGGTTCGGGCGTTGGTCCTGCCTCGTCAGCAGGCAGGTCCACCACCACCGGGCGCTCGGTATTCATAGGCAGGGTCACAGCGCTCTTCCCCGTTGGCTGCGCCCCGCAGGCACACAGCACCCCCGCCAGCAAAACAGGCCAAACAAACCACTTTTTCATAAGCAGATACCCTTTCTGTCGCTTTTGTTCATTGTACCATATTCCCAGCAAGGGGGCAAGAGAGTTACATCCGGGTATAAGGGGGTAGGTGTGAAAAAGGCTCCCCGCAAGGGGAGCCAATTCTCATAATTCAGTGTTCCGCCACCACATCATCGGCGGCCGCCGTTTCCTTTGTCGAGGTATCCAGCAAACTCTCCTTCGTCACAGCAAAGGCGTCCTTGTGGGCAGCCTTTACCTCGTAGACAATGCCGGGTGCCCCATCGCTGGCCAGATAGCACAAACTCGTGGTGGTCGTGCTGCCGGTATCCGTGTCGTCCGCGGCATCGGGCACCAGATCACCAAACCGCACGGTCAGCTGCGTGCCGTCACTAAACGCCAGCACCGCCGTCACATCCGACGCATCCAGCCCGTAGGTGCTGTCCGCTTCCGGCATGGTGATGCTCCACTCGGTCTGCATCTCGCAAAGGGTGCTTACCATCCGCTTCACCGCGCTCTGGTCCAGCGCATAATCGGCATCATCGGCCAGCTGCCAGGTGCCCTCGTTCAAAACGAACTGCAAGTCGCCCACCGTCAGGGCGGTCACATCGTCGCTGGTCTTGTCGGTCAAACTCTGTGCCGCGTACAGGCTGCGGGGGGCCTTGCATAGATTGTTCAAATCGCTTTTGGCCACGGTGTACACGCCGCCCGCGTCATCGTAGACGTAGTACACGCCTGCCACATCGTTGAGCTGATCCACCGTCAGCGTGCGGGTCGTCTTTCCTGCCTTCAGGGTAAATACCATGGCCGGGGTGTCGCTCATCGCGGGGATCTCGCCCAGCTCACTGTCCTGCAGTTGGCGGGCAGCGGTCAGGTCAGTGAACTTCTCCACCAAACTCTGCACGGCGCTCTGCTCCAGCGGCAGGGTCGGGTCGGAGTCCAGCATCCAGTTGCCCTCGCTGCCCTTGAGCAGCGTCACATCCACATTGTTGCCGGAGTAGGCCAGCTCGTCCACATCCCCGGCGGCAAAGTCCACCAGCGGGATGCCGGTATCTTCCTCCGCCTCATTCTCGCAGGTCAGCACTGCCAGCAGCACGCCCAGCAGCACAGCCCCCGCCGCCAGCAGCACCAGCGGCAGCATTTTTTTACGGTTCATGGGGTCTCCTTATCTTCTGCGCCGGATCACGCAGATCACAAGCCCGGCCACCACACACACGATGGGCAGCACAATGGTAAACAGCAGCCCCAGCACGATGATCATGTTGTTGGGCACGGTCAGGCTGGCGGCGCTCAGGCTCTTGCCGCTGATGACCGCGGTGGTCTGCTCGCCGTCGAACCAGTTGACGATGCTGCCCAGCAACTGGGCATTGCCGCCGGACACGCTCTGGTTGATGGTGCCCTGCAAAAAGTTGGGGCAGTTGATCCACACCACGCGGGTGCCGGTGGTGGTGTTCTCGGCGGCCAGGGCCACGTCAAAGCTGCCTTCGGGGTCGGTGTCGGCCTTCTGGGCGGTCTCGGCGGTGGCGTAGCCTTCCATCGAGTAAGCGATCGAACTGGTGGACAGCAGGCTGGTAAAGGTGTAGTCACCATCCTCGTGCTTCACGATGCCCTGGGCGATGGGGGTGTACACCATCATGTTGCTGCCCACACCGGCGGTGATCTCGTTGCTCTGCACCGTCGGCAGCAGGTAGGTCTGGGGGTAGCCGTAGGGGTAATGGTTGGCGTCGTTTTCAATGAGCAAGCCCGCTTGGTGGGTCATGCCGCAGCTTTCCAAAATGGCATCCAGGCGCGGGGTGTCGGTGGTAAAGTCGGTCACGACCAGCAGCTTGCCGCCGTTTGTTACGTAGTCGCTCAACAGGGCGGCTTCGGCCTCGGTCAGGTCGGCCAGGGGCGCGTTCAGCAGCAGGCTGTCGGCATCGGCGGGGATGCTGCCCGCCGTGGTCAGGTTCAGTTCCTCGGTGGTCACACCGGCGTTGGTCAGCGTGTCGGTAAAGTCGGTGTCCAGCGCCAGTTCGCCGTGGCCGGTCAGCTGGTAGAGCTTATAGGCCGTGGTGCGGCTGACCTGGGCCAGGGCGCTTGTCAGGGCGTTTTCGGCTTCAAAGGTGTACTGCTGGCTGCCGCTGGTGTAGTAGTTCTCAACGTCCAGCTGGTACATATCGTTGTAGCCCACCACACGGTAGTTATCGCCGCAGCTCAGAACGACCGAGCCGGTGGCCGCGCCGTCGTACTGCTGGGCAAAGGTCGGGTACAGCACCGGGTCGCGCTGCTGCCAGCCGAAGTGGCTGCTCTCGTCGGCATAGCGGTCCAGCAGGCGGGTGATGTTGGTATCCTCCTGCCCGGACTCGGCCAGGTAGTAGGCGGTGACATCGCTGTTCAGCTCGTGCAGCAGATTTTTCGATGTATCGCTTAACGTAAACAGGGACGAAGTGGAAATATCAAACTCGGTCCACTTGCTGGGCAATGCCTGCACCACCAGGTTGACCAGGATCACAAAGGCCAGCACCACCACGGCCAGCACAGTGGCGTAGCTGCCGCTGCGCAGGGTGCGCTTGCTGCCCTGCAGGTTTTTCAAGTCAAACTTTTTCATAGTCAACGCCCCCTTAGTGCCAACGGCGGCGTTCCAGCGACTGCCCCGTCAAAAACAAAAACAGCGCGATCACCGAAAGATAGTACACGATGGCCGACACGCTGAACATGCCGCCTACCACGCCGTTGAACGGCTGGAACAGTGCCAGCGCCCCCAGCACCGCGTTAAAGGCCGAGAGCAGCCACGCCGGGCGCAGCTGGAACAGCACCACCAGCACCACAGCGCCCGCACCGAACACGCCCAGGCCAACCGGCAGGCTTTTGCAAAGCACACCCACCAGCACAGCCACGATGAGCAGTACCACCAAAAACACGATGAGCGCCAGCAGGTTGCCGCTGGTGAACATGGTCTTGATGCCGTTCATCAGGTAGGCGATGAGCAGCGCGCCAAAGGTGGCCAGGTAGGCAATGATCTGGTTTTCGGTCAGCGCCGAGATCCAGGTCCCCACGGCCAGGCAGGCCGCGCCCAGCAGCAGATACGCAAACAGTGCGCTGAACGCCGACACCAGCGACACCGTGCCGAACGCCGTCAAGATCAGCGGCATAATAACGGCCACGGTCAGCGGCAGGGCAAATACCACGACCTCTGCCAGGAACTTGCCCAGCACGATGCCGGGGATGCTGACCGGGCTGGTCAGCAGCAATTGGTCGGTCTTGTTACGGCGGTCCTCGGCAAAGCTGCGCATGCTGATGGCGGGCAGCAGGAACAGCATGATCAGCGTAGTTGTGTACAAAACGGACGCAAAGTCCGACGAAGCGTACATCAGGTTGCGGTTGGTAAAGTACAGCCCCAGGAAAAACAGGCTGACCGCCGCGGTGACGTAGCCCACCATGCCGGTGTAGTAGCTTTTGGTTTCCCGTTTAAAGATGGCAGCCATTTATTCTGCCTCCTGTTCATTGGTTTTCGTTTCGGTCGTTTCGGTTTCTTCAGGTGCCTCGGTCAGCTGCAGGAACACATCCTCCAGGCTCATGCTCTCGGCGCTCAGATTCAGCACCGGGCAGCCTGCCTTGGCCAGTGCCAGAGACAGCGCACCGCGCAGGTCGGCGCCGCTCTCGCTTACGGCGGTAAAGCTGACCTCGCCGCCCTTTTCGGCGGTCACCCGCAGGTCGGTCAGGCTGGGCACGGTGGCGGCCGCAGCCAGCACGGCGTCCCGTTCGCCCTGGGCGGTGGCCGAGATGGTGCCCTTGGCGGCCAGCTTGCCGGCCAGTTCCTCGGGCGTGCCCTGGGCTACCAGTTTACCATGGGCAATGATGAGAACGCGGTCGCAGACGGTCTGCACCTCGCTTAAAATATGGCTGGACAAAATGACCGTGTGGGTCTTGCCCAGGTCATGGATCAGGCTGCGGATTTCGATCATCTGCGCAGGATCCAGGCCGACGGTGGGCTCGTCCAGGATGATGACCTTGGGGGTGCCCAGCAGCGCCCCGGCAATACCCACGCGCTGGCGGTAGCCCTTGGACAGGTTGCGGATCAGCCGCCCTTCCATCTCCTGCAGGCCAGTGCGGGCGCAGGCGTTTTCTACAGCCGCGATGCGGTCGGCCTTTTTGCGGGTGCCCTTCAGCTCGGCCACAAAGAGCAGGTATTCCCGCACAGTCATATCCTGGTACAGCGGCGGCTGCTCCGGCAGATAGCCGATGCAGGCCTTGGCGGCGGCGGGTTCCTCGGCAATATCATGGCCGTTGATGGTCACGGTGCCGTCGGTGGCCGACAGGTAGCCGGTGATGATATTCATGGTCGTAGACTTGCCCGCGCCGTTCGGCCCCAGCAGGCCGTAGATGCAGCCGTCCTCAACGGTAAAGCTGATGTCATCCACAGCGGTATGGCCGCCGTAGCGTTTCGTCAGATGTTCGACTTGAATCAAAATGCTCTCCCCTTTTTCTATGCAGAGTCATGGACATGATAAAGTATAGCCGCCATTTGTGAAAATTGTGCGATAGCCTTATGAAAAAATGTGGGACAGTGCTGCCACCATCCCACAAAATTCAAACCAGTTCAACTCGATATTTCTTCATCCAATAATTTACCTGCAAAAACCAGGCGATCGTCTGCGGCGTGGTCATCAGCTGGCCGTACCAGGGCACGGGGTTGTCGGCCCCGCTGGCCAGCAGTGCTTCCAGTGCCTCCTTTTTGATAATGGCAAGCAGCGGCGCCGTCGGGTCAGAAATCACCCGCCGCAGCTCGGCACTGACTGCCGCTAAATACGCCGGGTTCCAGGTCTTGGGGTAGGGGCTCTTGCGCCGCCATAAAACCTCTTTGGGCAAAACGCCCTGCATGGCGTAGCGCAAAAGGCCCTTCTCCTGGCCCTGGTAATCCTTAAAATCCCACGGCACAGCGTAGAGATACTCCGCAATGCGATAATCGCAGAACGGCACGCGCACCTCCAGGCCCGAGTACATGCTCATCCGGTCCTTGCGGTCCAGCAGCGTCTGCATGAACCAGGCAAAGTTCAAATTGACCATCTGGCGCATCCGGGTCTCCACCGCATCCCGCCCCGGCAGCACCGAGGTCTCGGCCAGCGTTTGCTGATACCGCGCGTCCACAAACGCTGCCGGGTCGATGTCCCCCAGCACGCCATCCTTTATAAACGCCGCCCGGTAGGCCGTGGACTGCGCCCAGGGGAAGCCGTACTTTTCCCGCACGGCGGGGTCGCGGTACCACGGGTAACCGCCAAAAATTTCGTCGGCGCACTCGCCCGAAAGCGCCACCGTGGCATGGGGCTTGATCTGGCGGCAGAACAGCAGCAACGAGGAATCCACGTCCGCCATACCGGGCAGGTCGCGGGCCTCCACCGCGGCGTAGAGCGCCAGCACCAGTTCGGGGGTGTCCAGTGTGACCCAGTGGTGCCGCGCGCCCAAAAAGTCGTTCATCTTGCGGATGTAGGGCGCGTCGGCCCCGGGCTGAAACTTGGTGGCGTGGAAATACCGCCGGTTGTCCTTGTATCCCACCGAGAACGTCTGCAATTGCCGGCCCCGTGCGGTAAAATAGGTGTCCGCCACCGCCGAAATCAGGCTGGAATCCAACCCGCCGGACAAAAACGTCGCCACCGGCACATCACTGACCAGCTGCCGCTGGATGGCATCCACGACCAAATCCCGCACGTTGCGGGCGGTGGTCTCGAAGTCGTCGGGGTGGTCGTGGTCGGTCAGCTGCCAGTAGCGGGTCAGGGTCAGGCGGCCGGTGTCAGCCTCATACACGGCGCACTGGCCGGGCAGCAGCTCCCGGATATTTTTGAACACCCCGCACCCCGGCGTGCGGCCGGGACCAAGCAGCAGCACTTCGGCCAGGCCGTTGGCGTCCACCCGGGGCGGCACGGCCGGGTGGGCCAGCAGGGTCTTGATCTCGCTGCCAAACAGCAGGCTGTCCCCTGTCTGCACGTAAAACAGCGGCTTGACCCCGCAGCGGTCCCGCGCCAAAAACAACGTGCCCGCCCGCTGCGCCCAGACGGCAAAGGCAAAAATGCCGTTGCAGCGTTCCAGGCAGCCCGCCCCCCACTGGGCGAAGGCGTGCAGCAGCACCTCGGTATCCGAATGGCCGGTAAAGCTGTGGCCCTTGTTTTGCAGCGCGGCGCGCAGTTCCGGCGTGTTGTACAGCTCGCCATTATACACGAGGGTATAGCTTTCGCCCTGCCAATCCAGCTGCATGGGCTGCAGGCCGTTCTCAATATCCACCACCGCCAGCCGCGCATGGATGAGCGCCGCCCGCCCGCTGATGAACATGCCCCGCTGGTCCGGCCCACGGCGAGATAAAGTTAGTTGCATCGCGCAGTAGGCCGCATACTGCCCCTGGATCACCCGCGGGTCCCGCCCGATCTGCCCTGCGATCCCACACATAAAAAGTCCCCCTTTTCGCTGTACTCATTCTCTTGCATGAGTATGCGGGAAGGGGGTGGTTTTAGTATTTTATTTATCTATTCGCCGCCACCCTGCGGCGGCTCTCTCGTTTTAACAGCAGTATGCCATTATAAAAGGCTCTGCCGCAAGGTAGGCAGAGCCGGTCTAGCACAATATCAAAAATCAGGCAAAATGATCCACAATCGCCATGGCTACATCATCTTTACTTTGCAGCGGCAACTGCTCTGCCCCGTTGTGGGTAATGATCGTTACCACGTTGGTATCCACGCCAAACCCGGCGCCGGGGACTTTCAGGTTGTTGGCCACGATCATGTCCATGTTTTTCTTGTTCAGCTTGGCGGTGGAGTTCTCGACTAGATCCCGCGTCTCCATCGAGAAGCCGCAGACAAACAGCGTTTCCGGTTTGTGTGCGCCGACCCACGCCAAAATGTCATCGGTGCGTTCCAGCGCGATGTTCATCTCGCCATCGTGCTTTTTCACCTTGTCCGCTGCCACTTCCGCCGGGCGGTAGTCAGCCACGGCGGCAGCCATCACCAGGGCATCGGCGTCCATGGCGTTGGCCTTTACGGCTTCAAACAGGTCTTTGGCCGTGGTGAACGGCACCTTCTTCACAAAAGGCACGTCCGGCTGGGTGCAGCTCGTCGAAGACAGCAGCACGACCTCCGCGCCGCGCAGCATACAGGCACGGGCCACGGCGTAACCCATCTTGCCGGTGGAGTGGTTGGTCAGGTAACGCACGGGGTCCATCGGCTCCTGGGTGGCGCCGGCGGAGACCACCACCTTTTTGCCCGTCAGGTCCTTCTCGCAGGCCAGCTCCCGCAGCACGTAATCCACCAGCACGCTCTCCTCGGGCAGACGGCCGGAGCCGACGTCGCCGCAGGCCAGCAGGCCGGAGCCGGACGGGATGACCGTAAAGCCGTAATGCTCCAGCGTCTTGATGTTATCCTGGGTAATGGGGTTTTCCAGCATGTGGGTGTTCATGGCCGGGGCCACCAGCTTGGGGCAGTGGGCCGCCAGGGTCACGGTGGTCAGCATGTCGTCGGCCTGGCCGTGGGCCATTTTGGCAATCACATTGGCCGTGGCCGGGGCGATGAGCATCAGGTCGGCGGCGTTGGCAAGGCTGACATGTGCCACGTCGTACTGGAAGTTGCGGTCAAACGTGTCCACGATGCAGCGGCGATTTGTCAGCGTTTCAAACACCAGCGGGGTGATGAACTCGGTGGCGTTCTGGGTCATCAGCACATGGACGTCGGCGCCCAGCTTGACCAGCGCGTGGGCCACATTGGGCATTTTATAAGCGGCAATGCCCCCGGTAATGCCGAGGACGATGGTTTTGCCTTTCAGGTTCATGGAGATCACATCCTTCATAATGTTAGTATACCCGTTTACAGCACTGCCGTCAATCTGCTATAATGGTGCTACATTTTCAGGAAAAGAGACAAACACCATGGTTTTAGCAGTTGACATCGGCAACAGCAACATCTGCATCGGCGGGCTGGCGGGCGAAGCGCACCGCGACATCCTGTTCACCACCCGGATGGTCACCCGCCCCCGCTGCACAGCGGATGAATATGCCGCCGAGCTGCGTTTTTTGCTGGGGCGCTTAAAGGTCGACCCCACCGCCTGCGAGGGCGTCATCGTGTGCAGCGTAGTACCGGGTTTAACGCCCGTACTGGCCCACGCCTGCAAGCGGCTGACCGGCAGGGACGCTTTAATTGTGAGCAACGCGCTGGACACCGGCCTGACCTTTGCCGTGGACGAGCCGGACCGCGTGGGCCGCGACCGTCTGGCTGATGCCGCAGCCGCCGCAGCGCATTATCCCCTGCCCTGCATGACGGTGGACATGGGTACAGCCACGACCTACAATGTGCTTTCGGCCGAGGGCTGCTTTTTAGGCGGGTTCATCGTGCCCGGTGTGCAGACCAGCCTGCGGGCCATCAGTGCAGGCACGGCCCAGCTGCCGCCCATCGCCCCGGAACCGCCGGAGCATCTGGTCGGCCGCAACACGGTCGAGGCGCTCAACAACGGCGCGATGTTTGGCACTGCCGCCATGCTGGACGGCCTGGCCGACCGTGTGGAAGCGGAACTGGGCCAACCGCTGACGGTAGTCGCCACCGGCGGCTTAGCGCCTTACATCATGCCCTGCTGCAAACGGAAGATTTTGTATGATGGAAATCTACTGTTTAAGGGCCTGGCTTTGATTTGGGAACGGAATTCTTGATTTTTATTTATGGCAACACCGCACAATTCCCGCCTAACGGCTTAAGCACCGCTCCGGCGGATCTCC
>OLRS01001635.1_pt1 | contig 20757 bp, 16 predicted proteins | sample 1673171 | NCBI WGS metagenome assembly OLRS01 (sample SAMEA3136762, study PRJEB25190) | human gut metagenome | biome: human gut; feature: human-associated habitat; material: faeces | place: Austria | collected 2013
AGAGATCGCAGAAGATAATCTGGACTGGGAGAAAGAAGCTGATATGGATGCAGCATTGGATTTTGCAGACAGTTTTTAGATAGTTATGAAATAGCAGTAACAGGAAAACAGACTGACAGTAAGGAATAGCTTTACAAAAACAGAATAGCAGAAAAAGACAATGGCAGTGGTTACATTTCAGACATTATGAATTGGAGAAATGTTTATGACTGCTATTTTTATGTCTTTTAGCAGAAATGGAAAGAGATCCAGAAAAAGAAAGACAGAAATAACAGGATAATATAACAGAAAAGCGTTGGTAGATGGGTGGATTGAACAAGCAAGGCGAAGAAAAGAATAGAGTGCCGGATACGGCACATGATTGTCCGATTCTTTGCATCGGAGTGATGCATGAACAGCCTGTTTCAGAAAGAGAAAATCTATCGAAATGGGAGCTTTTCTCTTTCTTCCACAGTCTGTCCCTGCACCACAAAACCACCGTCATCTCCATTTTGATCTGATAACGTAGGGTGGAAAATATGGCTTGGTGGGTGTCGGTTCAGTGGTGGGGAGATGACAGGCAAGTTTCGCAAAGTGGCAAGCCACTATGCACCGGAGCCAGCCTTTGGGCTGTCCCTAAACTTGCCAGAGGGCTCCGCCCCTTGGAACCCCGGCACGTCAATGGCGTAAGTATTCCTGCGAAATGTCCACCGGACATTCCTACGGAACATTTACTGATTGACTAGGACTCTGTCCTGCACTTGTATAAGAGAGCGTTGCACTCTCTTATAAATCTCCTGCCAATATGCACCAGAACGCTGTGTCTGTTAATAAAGAATGAAAAATCAGGCAAAGAAAGGAGACAGAAGTCTATGAGAAAACGAAATTATACAGTAACCATACGGATGAATAAAGAGGAATACAATCTGCTTCAGAGTAAGGTTAAGGAATCCGGAAGAACACAGCAGGAAGTTGTAATAAAAGCAATCGCAGATTTGAAGATAGCTTCTACAGAGGAAGTGGAAGAACTGAAAAGATTGAACCAGCTGTTTGCAGATATTCTCAGTCAGCTTCGTGGAGCTACTACAAATATTAATCAGATTGCAAGAAAGCTGCATACAGATGGAGAAGTTCCAAATGACAGTACGTTGTATTTCCTCAATAAAAATATTCTCAAGTATCGGAAGGAGAGTGAAAGGATATGGCAGTTAATAAGACGATTAATAAGCGGACAAATACACATGGAGCAATGAGAAATTGTATTGAATATGTTTTACGGCAGGACAAGACAAGTGAGCTGCTTGCTTATGTAACAGGCCCGTACTGCCATGATGAGATTAACTATGATCTGGTGTATAGAACCTTTTTAGAAGAAAAGAAGATGTGGGATAAAGATTCTGGGAGAATGTACGCTCATAACATTATTTCCTGGCATAAGGACGAGCAGATTACTCCGGAGCAGGCATTAGAATTTGGAAAAGAGTTTGCAGAAAATTGGTTCAGTGGATTCCAGACCTTAGTGGCTGTGCATAAGGATAAAGATCATATCCACTGCCATCTGGTTACTAATTCAGTGAGTTATGAAGATGGAAGAAAACTGCATAACACCAAAAAGGATCTGGAACGTATGAAACAGCTTACCAATCAGATGTGCCGGGAACGTGGACTGACAGTTGCCGAGAAAGGAAAGCACTTTGATGGAAGCCAGATTGAAAAAGGGGAAGTCATTGCATGGAGCAAAGACAAATATAATCTGTTCCGTCAGCAGGTAAAGGATAGCTTTGTAGCGGACTGTGCAATGGCAGTGTTAAAAGCACTGGAAAATTGTATCAGCAAAGAAAAGTTTATAGAAAAAATGAAGCAGTTCGGATGGAACGTAAACTGGACAGAGAAACGGAAGCACATTACTTTTCAGAACCAAGAGGGAAAGAAAGTACGTGACAGTAATCTGTTCAAAACATTTCATTTGGATATCAGCAAGGAGGGACTAGAGAATGAATTTAATGGAAATAGGAAAAAAGCCAGAGATTCAGCCAACAGAGACAGCAGATCAGATGAAGAACTTGCCGGATACTACCGACAAGTGGAAGCAGCTTGCGAAGGAGCAGGCGGCGTCACTGGAGCTAGTGACGGAAGAGAGAGACGAGTTACAGGTGAGAAATCAGAAGATGAACGAGTTTATCCAGAAATTTCAGGAAAGGACACACAAGCTGAAAATGGAAAAACAGAAGCTATTCTTCGAGAATCACGAAATGCAAGACGAAATTCGGAAATTAAACGACGAAATTCATCGTTTGACAACCGAACTGTCCGAAACGCAGAAGCTGAATCAATCGCTTCAGAAGAACAACGACGATTTGAGGAACAGAAACGGCTTGAAGAGCAGGAGCGAGCAAGAGCAGCTCGAAGAAGAAATAAAAGACGTTCGGGACCAGAACTCTAAATTGCAGATACAGGTTAATAAATCATCTGTTGAGGCTGTGGATGAAGCACAGAAGAAACAAAAAGAAGCGGAGAAAAAGGCTAGAACAATAGAATATCAGTTTAATAAGGCACAAGAAGAAGTAAAGACTGTGAAGAAAAAAACAGATTGTGAAATAAAAAAGTTGAAAAATGAAGCGAAAGAAAAGGAAACATTCTGCATGATAGCTTATATGATCTTGGTTTTGTTGGCAGTAATAAAAAATACAGTATTTCAAAAAGATCTATTTGCTTGCATAACTGTTCCATTGAGGTTTTGGTATAGATATATAGAGTGGTTAATCCATCCATCAGAATTAAATATTTTAGGTGAGCGAGAGTATTTTTCAGCAGGATGGTCGTGGTTTTTGAGAATTATGGCTATTCTTATTTTTCTGGGACTAGGAATAAGTAATGAGATATTTGTGTTGAGGAAGATAGAGCAGTATCGAAAAGCATGGGATAAATATTCTATATGGATTCTGCTTATCAGCGTGACATCGATTGCTGTAATAGGTGATGTGGTGAGAAAGTATATTCCGATAAATCTTATATTACTCTTAGGAATTATAAATATTGTTATCATGGAAATAAGAATTTATTACCATGACACTAATGAATTATATTAAAATGTGTTCATGGTTATTAAAAACCAAATTTGATTATTGACAATCAAATAAGCAAATGCTATAGTGAACACAAGGAACTTGATTGTGAATAACCAAAGGAGGAAACAGGGTTGAATATTTCAGTTAAAGAGTTAAAAGAAAAAGAAGGCTCGAAAGTTGAAGAAATTAGTTGGAATATTTCAAACAGGATGAGAGAGCTTGGGCTAGGAAATACATCTACATCCATGTATGGAGGATTTTGCTTGGCGTATGTAGCGTATTTATCTTTAAAAAATAAGATAAACGATGTATATCAGTTAGTAGAATATATGGAACTGACTTTTTCACCAGAAAGAGTCAGTTTCATAAAAGGAAATATTGAAAATTTATGGAATGTGGCAATAGAAATCGGAGAAGCATATTCAGAAGAAACACTTTTAGCAGTAGTATTGTGGTGGCCATTGCAGGGAAATAAATTTATGGGAGAATGCGAAACTCCACAGAGTGTTGTAAAGTTGGCAAATGAGATACTTCAAATTTCAAATGATAAGACAGCAGATTTCTGTAGTGGAATTGGAACATTTCTAGTGAGTGCTATAGAAAGAAATCCAGAATCACAGTTTTATGGTGTGGAGTTTGTAACCGAGGTCAAAGAAGTGGCAGAAATCAGAACGGAATTAATTTCTGATCGGGTGAAAATTGAGCAAAAATCAGTTCTGGACATTGATGACAATCTGATGTTTGATAAAATATTCTGTGATTATCCTTGGGGGATAAGGGCGAAAGAGAGCATTGGAAACAACGAGGAATTAGAGGCGATATATAATGTTATACCAGAAGTACAGAAAGCAGCTGCGGGAGACTGGGTATTTATTATAAATGTCATGAATCATCTCAACAAACATGGAAAAGCGGTTGTTTCGGTGAGTAATGGAGTGACTTGGAACGGAGGAATCAATACAGTAATCCGCGAAAAATTTGTAAAAAAAGGATTTGTCGAGGCGGTGATAGCACTTCCATCCAATTTGTATTCGAATACAGGAATTGCCTGTTCATTACTGGTATTAAGCAGAAACAATAAAAATATAAGAATGATAGATGCAACGGAGATGGCATCTGTTGGACGAAGACAGAATGTTCTTAGTGATGAAAATATTTCTAAAATTATTGAATTGCTGAATACAGATGACGATAACTCAAAGCTAGTTTTAGGTGAAGAGGTGGCAAAAAATGAATACACTCTTAATCCGTCAAGATATCTTCAAAAAGAGATGCTCATAAAAAACGGTGTAGCTTTTGAATCTGTGATAAAGAACATAACAAGAGGAGCACAGATTAAAGCAACGATTTTAGATGAAATTGTATCTGATGAACCAACGAACATGCAGTATTTGATGTTGGCAAATATACAGGATGGTATTATTAGTGATGATCTTCCTTATTTGAAAGAAATGAATCCTAAATACGAGAAATATTGTATTAAAAATGGAAGTCTCGTAATTTCCAAAAATGTATCTCCGGTAAAAATGGCAATTGCATCCGTAAAAGAAGGAAATAAGATTTTAGCGAATGGTAATCTTTATGTTATTGAGTTAGATGAAGATAAGATAAATCCTTACTTTTTGAAAGCATATTTGGAAAGTGAAAATGGAAAAGCAGCCTTATCTAGAGTAGCAGTAGGAGCTACATTATTAAATCTGCCGGTTGAAGGATTGAAAAAAATAACAATTCCATTGCCTGACTTAAAAAGTCAGAAGATAATTGCAGATAAATACTATGCCAAGATAAATGAAATAAAAGAATTGAAATACAAATTGGAAAAGGCAACAGCAGAATTAGAACATATTTATACGGAGGAAAAATAAATGGACGAAAATAATAAATTTGATGTAGTTGGAACTAATATAGCAGAGAAGGCGACAATGATCTGGAATGTAGCAGATATGCTCCGTGGTCCATTTAAACCGCATGAATATGGATTGGTAATTTTGCCAATGACAGTAGTAAAAAGGTTTCATGATTGTTTATTACCGACACATAAAGCAGTATTGGAACAGTATGAAAAGGTGAAGAATTTTGCTGTAATTGATGGATTTCTGACAAAAGCTTCCGGTTATCAGTTCTATAACATCAGCAAATATACATTCGAGTCTTTGCTGGCAGATCCGGAAAATATTGAAGTGAATTTTCAAGATTATTTAAAAGGGTTCTCTGAAAATGTACAGGATATATTAACAAAATTTGATTTTGATAATATAATCCGTAGGCTTGTGGAAAGCAACACATTATATTTGGTTATCAAGGAATTTAATTCACAGAAAGGTTATTTGGGACCAGATAAAATCAGTGCAGTAGACTGTGGGTATATTTTTGAAGATTTAGTAAAACGATTCTCCGAATCTTTTGGTGAAGAGGCCGGGGCGCATTTTACCAGTAGAGATATCATTTATTTAATGACCGATTTACTTTTGTCTGACGCAGATTTAAGTAAAGGGGGAAATGTAACAGTATATGATATGGCAATGGGAACAAGCCAAATGTTATCTTGCATGGAAGAACGTATCCATGAACTAAATGATGAAATTAGTGTTACCTGTTTTGGACAGGAATTTAATCCATCTACATTTGCGATAGCTAAGGCAGATATGATGATTCGAGGCGGAGATCCGAATAATATGCGATTTGGAGATACATTGAGCGAGGATCAATTTGAAGGATTTCAATTTCAATATATTATTTCCAATCCTCCGTTTGGGATCGATTGGAAGAGAGAGCAAAAAAAAGTAATGGAAGAAGCAAAAAAAGGAGACTGTGGAAGATTTGCTCCAGGTTTGCCTAAAATTAATGATGGTCAACAGCTATTTGTTCTTAATGGATTAAGCAAATTGGCTCCGAATGGTAAAATGGCGATAATTCAAGATGCATCGCCGTTATATGCAGGTGATGCTGGAAGCGGATCATCAAATATAAGACAATATATTTTAGAGAATGATTGGCTTGATGCAATAATAAGACTTTCAACAAGTCAATTTATGAATACACCTATAGGTACATACATTTGGGTGATTTCTAAGAATAAACCAGATTATCGAGTTGGGAAGGTCCAATTAATAGATGCATCAGAATGTTATAAAGTTCGGCGTCGTCCAATCGGGAAAAAACGAAATGATATAACGACTGAGTGCGCAAAGCTTATTGTACAAGCGTATGGTGAATATAAAGATGACATGCATTATGGCATAGACGAAGTTTGGTGCGAAAGTAAAATATTTCCAATTGAAGAGTTTGGATACAAAAAAATAGTTGTAGAACGCCCACTTTATGATGAAAATGGAAAAATTATACATAAAAATGGTAAACCAGTTGCGGATACAGCGTTACGAGATAGTGAATTAGTCCCAATGAAAATCGATATTGATGAGTATTTGCAAAAAGAAATCAAACCATATGAACCAGATGCATGGATAGATAAGAAAAAGACAAAAATAGGATATGAAATACCAATGATTCGATATTTTTATAATTTTCCACAATTTAAAGGGCATGATGAATTGTTTGAAGAGTTAAAAAATATAGAAGCAACAATTCAAAAGTCTATGAAGATTTTATTTGAGGATTAAAACTATGAGAGAAATTAATGACACACTTTGGTTAGGAAAACTGCCAAAGACATGGAATACAGTTGAGTTAGGGCAGGTGTATGAAGAGAGAAAAGTCAAAGTTAAAGAGACAATATATGAACCTTTATCTGTTACAATGAAGGGCATAGTTCCACAACTAGCATCAGCAGTAAAGGCGGCAGAAGGAAGTGATAGGAAACTTGTTAAAGCGGGAGATTTTGTTATCAACAGTCGCTCAGATAGAAAAGGAGCTTGTGGTGTTTCTGAAAAAGATGGATCTTGTTCAGTTATTAATATAGTAATTAGACCACGTAATTTACAAACAGCAGAATATTACAATTATGCCTTGCTATCGGTATATTTCCCAGAAGAATTTTATCGTTGGGGACATGGGATTGCGTCAGATTTATGGACTACTAGGTGGTCAGAAATGAGAAAAATAAAGCTTCCTAATCCACCGGACAGTGTAAAGGAAAAAATTGTTTTTCATATAAAAAATAAGTGTAATGAAATTGCAAAATTGGAGAAAGATACTCGTAGAATTATTGAAGACTATAAAATATTGAAAAACTCGTATATAGAGGATTTAGTTGTACATGGGGTGAGAAAATGTGAAAGCTGGAAAAAGTCAGATGAGAGAGGATTCGGAAATATTCCTTCACATTGGCATATGTTAAAAATAAAGCGTATTTTCAACATTCGGAAAGAAATTGCAGGGCGTGAAGGTTTGCAATTATTATCAATCACGCAAAAAGGAATTGTTCCGAAAGACATATCAAGGAATGAGGGGCAAACAGCTGCTGATTATAGTAAATATCAGATAGTTCATGTAGATGATTATGCAATGAACCATATGGATTTACGTACAGGGTGGGTTGACCTTTCGAACTATGAGGGAGTAACGAGTCCGGATTATAGAGTTTTTTATATTAATAATGAAATGCGTTTCAATAAGGACTATTATAAGTATGTTATGCAGTACTGCTACATTAAAGAAGTGTTTTATAGCGCGGCACAAGGAATAAATGAAAATGGAAGATATCGTTTAAAGACTGATTCATTTTTGAATTTTCGACTTATGGTTCCTCCAATTGAAGAACAAATTGAGATTGCCCAAAAATTAAACGAAAAAATCGGAGCGATTAATGAAATACTTGAAAGCAAAGAACAATTTTTGGAGAATCTTATAGCTTATAAAAGGATAATGTATTACGAATATGTAACAGGGAAAAAGGAGGTGCCGGAATCTTGAGTATAGATGTTACAACAGAGAAACGCTTTGAAGCAGATATCGAAGAATTCTTCCTATCACCAGTAGGTGGATACACACACAATCAAGATACATATGATTCGCAGCTTGGTGTTTATAAAGATACTCTATTGAGATTTATTCAGAGAACACAGCCAAAGGAATGGAAACGCTTTTTATTGCAGAATAAAGTAGATCCAGAACGCAAATTCTGTCTTGCTTTCAACAATGCCTGCGATATGGACGGACTTATTTCTGTACTGCGACATGGATTTAAACATAGAGGTATTCCGTTCAAAGTATGTTATTTTAAACCAGAATCTGGCTTAAATCAAACAGCGGAAGCACTGTACGAAAAGAATGAAATTACTTGCAACAGACAATGGTTTTATTCCAGTGATACACATAATTCTGTTGATATGGTTCTGTCGGTAAATGGGATTCCGGTATTTGCCCTTGAATTAAAGAATCAGTATACAGGACAAAACGTTGATAATGCTAAGCGTCAGTGGATGTATGATCGTGACCCAAGAGAAATATGTTTTCAGTTCAATAAGAGAATCTTAGGATATTTTTGTATTGATCAGTTGGAAGTTTGGATGACAACACGGTTGGAAGGAAAAAATACATATTTTCTTCCGTTCAATCAGGGATCGAACGGTGCAGGAAATGATGGCGGCAAGGGAAATCCTGCGAATTCAGACGGATATCCGACATCATATTTCTGGGAGTATGTATTCCAGAAAGATAGTATGATGGATATTATCCAAAAGTTTATTCATCTGCAGGTAAAGGAAGAAAAGAAACAAATGCCTGACGGATCAGAGCAGGTCATGAAGAAGAAAAGATTGATTTTCCCAAGATATCATCAATTGGATGTTGTACGTAAATTAATTGCAGATGTGAAAAAAGAAGGTGCAGGTCGTAATTATCTGATTCAACATAGTGCAGGTTCTGGAAAATCCAATTCTATTGCCTGGACAGCCTATAGACTGGCCTCTTTACATGATTCGAATGATGAATCTATTTTCAGTAGTGTGGTTGTAGTTACAGACCGAACCGTGTTAGATGAACAGTTGCAGGAAACCATTTCGGGGTTTGATCACACGATAGGGGCGGTAGAGACGATTGATGATAAAAAGAACTCAAAAGATTTGAGAGACGCCATCAATAACGGTGCAAGAATTATTGTGACTACATTGCAGAAATTTCCGGTGATTTATCAGGAAGTGGATAAGATTGCCGGAAGAAATTTTGCGATTATTGTAGATGAAGCTCATTCTTCACAGACAGGAAGTTCTGCAATGAAACTGAAAGCGGCGTTGGCTGATACAGAAGCAGCATTGCGAGAATATGCGGAAATAGAAGGAAAAGCAGAAGATGAAATAGACAGAAATGATAAACTTGTGCAGGAGATGTTGACACATGGAAAACATCCAAATTTATCCTTTTTTGCATTTACTGCGACTCCGAAACCAGCAACACTGGAGATGTTTGGAAGTCAATGGACAGATGGAAGTTTCCATCCATTTCATATTTATAGCATGAGACAGGCGATAGAGGAAGGCTTCATTCTGGATGTTTTGCAGAATTATATGACTTACAGTACCTGTTTCAAAATTGCAAAAGACACACCGGAAAATCCAGAGCTTCCAGAAAGCAGAGCAACAAAGATCATAAAGAAATATGAAAAATTACATCCATATAATATCAGCCAGAAATCACAGATTATCGTAGAAACATTCAGAGAGACTACGAAACAAAAAATCGGTGGAAAAGGAAAAATGATGGTTGTCACAGATTCGAGACTGGCAGCAGTTCGATATTTCCATGAAATCAAAAGATATATAAGAGAACAGCATTATGTAGATATGGATATTTTGGCTGCATTTTCCGGAACGGTGCAGGATGGAGATGAAGAGTATACAGAAGCCTGGCTGAACGTAAGGAAAGATGGAAGCCATATATCAGAAAGTCAGACAAAGGAAGAATTCCACGATAATTTTAATGTTCTAGTAGTAGCGGAAAAATATCAGACTGGTTTTGATGAACCATTGTTACATACAATGATTGTTGACAAAAAATTGAAAAATGTGAAAGCAGTGCAGACATTATCTCGTTTGAATCGAACATGTCCTGGAAAGGTGGACACATTTGTGTTGGATTTTGCAAACAAAAAAGAGGATATTCTGGAAGCATTTCAGCCATTTTATCAGGAGACAAGCCTTGAGCAGGAGGTAAATGTGGATTTGATTTATCAGACAGAAAAAGAACTTCTGGATTATGCAATTTATAATGAGAATGATATCAAGGCATTTATTGATATATGGAATCATCCTGGTAAGCAGGATGCAACTGCGATGGGAAAAATGACAAGTGTATTAAAACCGGTAGCAGACAGATATAATTTGAAAAACCCAGAAGAACGTTATCAGTTTAGAAGGCAGGTAAGAAAATTATTACGATGGTATAGTTATATAACACAAGTAGTTCGTATGTTTGACGCTGATATGCACAAGGAATATCTTTTCCTTAGCTATTTAATTGGACTTTTGCCGGAAGAAAAAGAAGAACCAATTGATTTAGATGGAAAGCTGAAACTGGAATACTATAAATTGCAGAAGACTTTTGAGGGTGCAATAAAACTGGAAAAAGTTGACGGGCAGTACGTTCCATCTAAAAAGCAGGGGGCACAGGGAATCCGACAGAAAAGCACATTGGATGAAATTTTGGATAAGATTAACGAGAAGTATAAAGGACAGTTCACAGATGGAGATCGGGTGATGCTTGGTGCGTTACACGATAAACTGATTGCCGATGATAAACTGGCAAGTTCTGCACGTACTTCAGATCCAAGAATTTTTACGGAAAGTATTTTCCCTTCAGCTTTTGGAAATGCAGCAATGGAAAGTTATATGGAAGCACAGGACAGCTATGGTTCTCTATTTGAGGACAAAAGTAAGTATGATGCTGTAATGAGTGCACTGGCGGGAGTGATTTACAGGGAAATGCGTTCTAAAAAGACCGTGAATTACAGGAAAATTGAGAGAGACGAGCAAGTGCAAATGGTAGCGGAAGAACCGGTTAAATATGGGAAATAGTGAAGAAAATATGATGTTATAAAATTGTGTCAAAACGAGGGAGGGTTTTTATGTGGTTGGATAATGCGTCAGATATTGATATTCTATTTTATGAACCATATGCAAGAATAATTGCAGATATTGCTAAAAATAAAGAATATAACCCATTGACAATTGGAGTGTTTGGACTATGGGGTGCTGGAAAATCCACTTTATTGAAGTTAATAGATAAAAAACTTGAAAATCAAAAAGGTATTATTTGTGTGACCATTAATGCATGGATGTTTGAATCATATGATGATGCGAAAACTGCAATTATGGAGGCCTTATTGCAGGAACTAAAAGAAGAAGTTCCTGCAGAGGTAAAAAAGAAATTTGGAAAATTAATTAAAAGAGTAAATTGGTTTAAATTAGGAACGAAAGCCGTATCTACACTTGCACCGGTAGTTGCAAGTGTAGCAACAGGAAATCCGTTACCTATGTTATTAAACGTAACTGGAAGTGCAGAAGAAATAGGAAATACTGTCAAAAATGCAGCAGATTCAATTCAATCGTTGAAAGATGAATATTGGAAAGATGAAGATGACTCGACCGATGAAAGTACAATAAATAATATAAGAAAATTTAGAGAAGAGTTTTCAGATGCGCTGAAAAATGACAATATCGAAAATATAGTTGTAATGGTAGATGATTTGGACAGATGCCGCCCAGAACGAATAATTGAAATATTGGAAGTGATTAAGCTGTTTTTAGCTGTTGATAGAACAACATTTATTATTGCTGCGGATGAAAATGTCATAAAGTATTCTATTCGTGAAAAGTATCCACCGATGAATGGTTTTGATGTAGAACTAGACAAAGAATATATTGAAAAAATTATTCAATTGCCGATATATATCCCAGAGTTATCTGCAAAGGACATACAAAATTATCTATTATTACTGGTTGCACAAAGTTATTTGAAACAGGAAAGTTTTAGCCGCCTAATAGCTAAAATATTTGAAGAAAAAATGATAGTTTCGGGTGATGTAATTACATTAGAAGAAATTAATAGTTTGATTGATGAGTTAAACCTGAGTTGGAGGGACGGGGATAAGTCAGCTTTTAATGAAACGGCAAAGATTATTGATGAAATAAGAGAAATTGTTGCTTCTACGCTGAAAGGGAATCCACGTCAGGCAAAACGCTTTCTGAATACATTTATTACTAAACGCCAGTTGGCAAAAATTTATTATGGTGATGAAATTGATATTTCTATTTTGGCAAAGTTGTTAGTGTTACAAAAATTGGATAATGACTTGTTTATACAGCTAAATGAATGGAGTAAAGAATTTGATACTGAAAATAAAGAATTCAAGCAAATTCGTACAGAATTCCAGGAAGGAAATATGGATAGTCAAAATCCGTGGAATACGGCACAAATGAAAAAGTGGATAGAATGTAAACCTGTTGACTTGGAAAAATATCGTTTAGAAAAATATTTTTATTTAACAAGAGAAAATCTGAAAAGTTCTAGCATTGATGAATCTGGATTCAGTAAAAATACGAAAGAAATTTTGGAAAGAATTGGACGATCTAAAGCTGGCCAAATGGCGGCTATTATAAAAGATATGAAAGAATTAAATGCAGAAGAAGTTGCAGATACATTTAAGATTATTATACCTAAGATCGAAAAAGGCGAAATGAAATTTTTTATTATAAGAGATTTATTTTTGAATTTTGATACGTATAAAGGAAAAATAGTGGAGGCAATTGGAAAATCAACAGTCACAATAAAAGCGGGTGATATGGCTGCATTAAGAACAATGTATAATAGTGATACAGGAAGTATGAATACTGTATTAGAAATAATGGTAAAAAAAGGAACGTTAACAGATGAGCAGATTACAGAAATAAAAGAACAGAGGAAAAGCTAATATGGGTACATCGAAAGGATATATAGCACCAACAACACTGCATTGGTCAAAAGCGAAAAGAGCAGTGACGTCATTTATAAATAATAGAGATTATGATTCGAAAGCAAAAGCTGCTAGTAAATATGCTACAGCAATGAAAACAGACATGTCGACAGGTGGTAGTTTCCAATCAGCAGCTGCAAGAACTTTAGGTTTTGCACAAAAAGTTGCATCAGGTGGACTGGATAATGCATTGCGTGAATATAATAGGGAAGACCTTGTAGGAAAGCCGTCAGAAGTTGTTTGGACAGAATTACTGCATGAATTTACAAATTCTGGAGCATCGGTAGAAGATAATATGGCAGCAGATGCATTGTCACAGGCTATGGATAATTTGGAAATTGAAGATATTGCAGATATAGGGAATGTTTCGGTTGATGTACTGTTAAAAGAAATGTTGAAGGAATACATAAAAGAAAATTTTGACTTTCGATATGAAGAAAAAATATCAAAAGGAAAAACACCGGCACAAACATCCGAAATTTTAAATGACATGCATGAATATATAGAAAATAGCATTGATGGTGATTTAAACTTGGATAATTTGAGAACAGTTGATTTTTCTAATATGGGAACAGCACAAGTAGTAGAAGATGCATTGAGAGATGCGTTATCTGTGTTTGAAAAGTATTATGGGGAGGATTAGGAATGCGGTTTTGGGTTGATAAGGAACAAGAGAAAAAGCCAGATGACGAATGGAAAGACGCATATGTTTTTTCGATTAATCGAAAAAAATATAGTACGATATTTACAAATATAACAGACAGCTGGTACCGGATGGATCAAATGCAGATTCCTGCAATATATGAGGATTTATTTATAATAGGTTTGAGCATTTTTGCTTTAGACAAAAGAGTATCCAGAAGAAGGTTTAAAGATTGTTGGACTAGAGATATAAATGTATCTATTCCGGTATTGGAATATGATAAATGGAAGGATACGAGCTTACAATGGGAAAAAATACTTGGATTTTTAACGGGAGATCATTGGCATATTGTATTTAGGAAAAGTGAAGTAATATATAGCTATAGAGAGCATGCAAATAGGATTCATTTGAATGTTCAGGATTGTGATTGTGTATGTTTGTTTTCGGGAGGTTTGGATTCTTTTTGTGGTGCAATTAGACTATTAGAAGAGGGGGGCTCTCCTTGCCTGGTTGGACATAATGAATATCCTAAACTTGCCAAAAGACAGAGGTTATTTACAAGTACTTTTCAGAACTTTTATCCAGAACAATCTGTTAAATTTATTAGTTTTACGGCGAATTCTAGGGCTCCTATTAGCGAAAAAGAAGGCGGTTTAAAGGGAAGCGAAAATACCTCTCGAGGAAGATCACTATTATTTTTATGTGCAGCACTTAGTATAGCTGGTATTTTAGGAAGAAATGTTCCGGTATATATTCCTGAAAATGGATTTATAGGACTTAATATTCCGTTGACGGGAGGAAGAAAAGGAACATGTAGTACACGTACCACTCATCCGTACTTTTTGCGACAATTTAACGACGTCTTAAAGCAAGTAGGAATACAAAATACTATTATAAATTTTTTTGCTTATAATACTAAAAGAGAGATTGTACAGCAGGTTAAAGATACCAATGCATTTAAAAGTTGTTATGCAGATACGATTTCATGTTCACATCCTTGTTTAGCACGGTACAATAAAAATGGTTCAAAAGAATATCCTATAAATTGTGGATATTGTTATCCCTGTTTGATTCGTAAGAGTTCACTTTTGGATATAGACGAGATAAAAAAATATTCCTATAAGGGAGAAGCTTATGAGTTTCTTATGGCATATGAAGAAAGTGAAAAAAGTGCTGATTTAAGAGCAGTACTTGGAAGTATTTATCGTTGCAAACATTCTTCAGATAAAGAATTAAAAAGAGATATTAGGTGTGTCGGAGAATTAACAGAAGAGGAAGTTGGAAAATTTTTAGTTTTATATAAGAAAAGTATAGATGATTTGGTACAATTATTTTCTGGAGATCAGAGGATGAAGGAGTATCTTGGGGTATGATTCAACATCTTATTGATACACACTTCCATTTGGATCATTACAAGGATCATCAGAAAATATATGCTGGAATTAATGAAAAAAAACAATATACATTGTGTATGACGAACTCACCTGGAGTCTATATGTCTTGCAAACGCATGTATCCAGAAACAAAATACTTGAAATTTGCACTTGGTTTCCATCCACAGGAGACATCATTAAATGATACAGATTTTTATAGTTTTATACAATTAATCAATGAAACCAATTATGTAGGAGAAGTTGGACTTGATTTCTCAAAAAAAAGTTATATTTCGTGTAATAAACAATGTATATATTTTGAGAAAATTGCAAAAGTGTGTGCAGAAAAGAATAAATTGATGTCTGTGCATCTTAGAAGAGCGGAAAAAGAAGCAATATCTATTTTAAAAGAGTATCGTCCTCGTAGGTGTATTATTCATTGGTTTAATGGGAGCAGAGAGCAATTGCAACAATTACTGGATATAGGCTGCTATTTTTCGCTCAATTCCAATATGGTAACAAATGAAAAAAGCAAAGAAAAATTGTATTTGATACCAAAAACAAGAATACTGATTGAAAGTGATGGACCGTTCACAAAGATTGATGGGAAAAAGTACACATTTAATAATTTGATAAAAATATATGAGTTAGTTGCACGGTATTATAATGAACCAGACATTATTAAGATTGTTCATGATAATTTTCGAGATGTTCTTTCAAAATGATGTTTAATTGCAAAGTTAGAGGGTGATTTTATGGCAATACGATCAGTAGAATATCTGCAAAGTCTTGTGCGAGAGCTTGCAAAGCTTCCGGACGAGACGGAGTGGGTAGAATTTAAATGTAATAACAAGCAACCGCAGATGATTGGCGAATATATTTCTGCTCTCAGTAATTCAGCTGCGTTGTGCGAACGACCGAAAGCATATTTAGTTTGGGGCGTGGATGACACAACACATAAAATTGTTGGAACTGAATTTCAGTATCGTAAAATGAAAAAGGGAAATGAGGAATTGGAAGCATGGCTTTCCAGAATGCTTTCACCAAGAATTAATTTCCGATTTTTTGAGGTCCCGATGGATGAAGGAATGGTTGTACTGATGGAGATTCCTTGTGCAGAAAAACAGCCGGTACAGTTCGCTGGTGGGGAATTTATAAGAATTGGAACGAACAAAAAGAATTTAAAAGAGTATCCTGACAAAGAAAGAGAATTATGGAGAACATTCGATTCTACACCATATGAACTTCGAATTGCGATGGGAAATTTAGATGAAGATGAAATGGTGTTATTATTGGATTACTCAAAGTATTATGATAAACTGGAAATGCCAATTCCGAGAAATCGGGATAAAGTATTGGAAGATTTACAGCATGAAAAGTTCATAAAGAGAAATGATGCTGGTACATGGGATATCACGAATATGGGAGCATTGATGATCGCAAAGGATTTGAAGAAATTTGAATCTTTGCATAGAAGAACTGTGAGGGTGATATGGTATAAGGAGAATTCCAGACTGGATGCTATCAGAGAAAAAGAGTTCTGTGCGGGCTATGCATTTTCGCATGAAGAAATCGTGCAGTATATTATGACAATTATTCCGCAGGAAGAGGTTATTGTAGAAGCAACAAGGAAATCTGTTGTCAGTTTCCCGGAAATTGCTATCCGTGAGTTGTTGGCAAATGCTATGATACATCAGGATCTGCAGCAAAGAGGTACAAATCCGATGGTAGAAGTGTTTAAAAATCGAATTGAATTTTCAAATGCTGGTGCACCACTGGTAGCAATTGAAAGAATTGTAGATTCGGTGCCGGTGTCCAGAAATGAAAATATTGCCGGATTTATGCATAAATGTGGTATCTGTGAGGAACGTGGCAGTGGATATGATAAGATTGTTGAAGCAACCGGCAAAAATGAATTACTTGCACCGAGGATTGAAAATCAAAACAATCAATTTACAAAAGCAATATTGTTTGCGAAAGTACCGTTTGAATTAACCACGAAAGAAGATCGGATGCGTACTTGTTATATGCAGGCATGTCTGGCATATGTCAATTTTGAGGGGATTTCTAACTCAGATATTCGAAAAATATTTGGATTGGGAGAAAAAGAGAAAGCGAAAGCCTCTCGACTTCTTACCAGTGCTGTTGACGGAGGCTATATTAAAGTAATGGATCCGGATACTGCGCCAAGGTATAAAAAGTATATTCCATATTGGGCATAATTTAAGTTTCGCTAAGTTTCACTTATATAGGTGTCTGAGGAAAATTTAATAGAAAAAACATGAAAAAGGCACTGAAAACCGTTGGATTATTGGTTTTACAGTGCGTTTTCTTTTGCCCAAGAGGAAAAATGCAGTGAATTTAAGTTTTGTTAAGTTTCACTGAGTTCTGATTTTACAGAGTGCCATTGTTTCTTAGGTTCATATTTTCCACAACCATCGCAAGTCTGTGGCCAGTTGATTTTCCATTCAAAATATTCATCTCTGGTAATCACACCGGATTTCAGTTCATCCATTCGAACCACCCATTCTTTTAGAAAATCATTCAGAACTCCATAATCAAACCACATACAGACAGGAGCATGAGCCGGCCAGCTATCATTGTCGTGATAGTAAACGGAAGTGTCTGCTACTTCATTGCATTTTTCACCAGGAAATTTCCGAGGAAGAAACAGATGCAGGGCAGATGGATTAAATTCATCCAGCCAGAAAAGCAGTTCCATCATTTCGGAAGCGTCACGTCCAGCGGTATCATAGAGGGTATAAGGATTAACATCAAGAGCCTTAGCCATTTTATCAACCAGATCTTTTTTTGGAACACGAACACCTTTTTCATATTGTACAATTCTATGTTGATCGGTCAGTCCGATCTTCTCTGACAATTCTTTTTGTGTCATTTTCCGGAATGTCCGGATTTTTTTTAGTTTCAGATTAAAATTCATAAAGTCACCTCTGCATTAGTCCTGATAAACATTCGTTGAAGATAGTGAAATCAAGAAATGAATAACTATTTGTCCATATTATAACACAAGATAGCATAAAATCAACAAAAAAGAGTACAAAAAAGAACCTAAAACGCATGAAGTGCTATTGACATTAGCAGTAACGGGGGATATAATGGCATTAAATCGAAATAGGTACAAAAATGTATACCTATAAAACTTTTGATTATTGAACCTTGAAAATTGAATGAGCTGTATGGGTGCCTTTCGGGGCTTAAAGGTAACACAGGATTCCACCGCTGTATCAGAGAGTAGTATGTGGAAACCGAAGATACTCCGGCAACGGCTGGTATGCTTGAGAAGAAGCTGCCAGTATTCAGAAAGATTTCTGATAGAGGTCAATTGTAACGTTGACACCGCCATATACAAATGGAAGCCAACACGCCGAACAGAATGGAAAATCATCGTAAGAAGTCCAAACAAAAAGTATATGTACTGACAACGGGCATAACCGCTGTCTGGGAGGTGATGCAGAATAATACGGAGGAAAGGAGGTATGTGCATCATGAGAAAAACAACAGAGTATAAGGCTGAGAATCGTCTGACGGTAGATATTGAAGGATTAATGGCAATGTTATCCTGCGGAGAAGTAACTGCAAAGAAAATTGCAGATTATGCAGAAGCAAGAGTGATTATTGGAAGACGTGTTCTTTATAACGTGGATAAGATAAAAAGATATCTTGATGCAATGGCAGTGTAATGAAAGATGAGAAGATAAAATACAACAACTTTCCTTCGGAATGAAAAGTAAAAAAGGGAAAATATTCCTGTAAAACAGGCAAATAAAAATTAGCATTTTGCAGGAATTTACCCTTGGAAATCATAAAATATTATGTTAATCTGTGAGCAGATACCAGACAGTATATGACTGATACAGACAGGACAAAAATCATTCCGAATAACGAAAAATAAAGTGAAAGGAATGATTGATATGGCAAGAAAAGATAATAAAGGCAGAAATTTAAAAACAGGTGAATATCAGCGTCCGGATGGACGTTATGAGTATCGCTACAAGGATGAAATTACTGGAAAGCGTAATTCGGTTTATGCAGCTGATCTGGCGAGTCTGCGAGAAATGGAAAAGAAGATCAATAAGGATATGGAGGATCTGCTTATTACAGACGCATCAGTCAAGAAGCTGACTGTAAATACGTTGTTTGAGCGATACATGGCAACAAAGAATATCAAGGAAAGAACGAAAAAGAATTATATCCGTATGTGGGACTACCGGATACGAAATACTTTGGGAAACATTCGTGTTGTAGATTTTAAGACATCTCACGTAAGGATGTTCTTTTCCGCATTGTCAGATGAAGGACTGGCACACAGTACGATCAAAGGTCTTTATGGCTTATTGAATCCCAGTTTTGAACTGGCAGTGGATGATGGGATTATCCGCAAGAATCCGGTAACAGGAACACTTGGAGATTATGGGGCTCCAGCAAAGGAGAAAGAAGCACTGACACTGGAACAGCAGGAAAAACTTCTGAAGTTTGTTGAACAGAGTAATGTGTATAAGCCTCATCTTCCAATGATGCAGGTTATGTTTGGGGCTTGCCTGAGAGTGAGTGAAACCATCGGCTTAACCTGGTCGGATGTGGATATGAAGAATCGGGAGATCCATGTAGGTGGACAGCTTGTATATTATGAAGGTGATGAAGGATATTGTTTCCATGATTCAGAAACCAAAACGGATGCAGGAATCAGAGACATTCCTATGACACAGATGGTATATGATGCGTTCCGTAAACAGAGAGAGCTGAACCTGATGCTTGGTTTGCAGAGTAATGTAGAGATTGGTGGACGCAGTGGATTCATCTTCAATACAAAGCATGGACGTCCGATTATGCCAGCGGGAGTGAACAGCTTTCTGAAAAATATTGTCAATGCCTATAATAAGAAAGAAAGCAAACTGGCAGAAGAAGAGAAACGAGAGCCGGAGCTGATGCCTCCCATTTCATCGCATACCCTTCGTCATACGGGATGTACCAGATTGGGTGAGAATAATGTTAATCCGAAAGTTATGCAATATGTAATGGGACATTCTGATGCGAAGATCACTATGAATATCTACAATCATATCGCTGAAATGGCTCATGTAGAAAATGAGATGTCAAAAATGAATCTGCCGGAAACTGTACCTGCTGTGGTATAAACCATAAGCCGTTGGTACTTTTTATACATCTAACTCAGGTCTTAAAGAGTTAAAGATGGAGGTATGCAATTACCTTAAAAGAAAATTAGATGTAGATTATGATTATAACGGCGAAGTAATGATTACTGTAGGTGGTAGTGAGGCCATTGATATTGCGATGAGAGCAATGCTTGATCCGGGTGATGAAGTTTTGATTCCACAGCCAAGCTACGTTTCATATGTTCCATGTGTTGAATTAACACATGCTGTTCCTGTCATTATTGAATTAAAGGAAGAGAACGAATTTCGCTTAACTAAGGAAGAAGTTTTAGAAAAGATAACTGACAAAACTAAGATTTTGGTTTTACCTTTCCCTAATAATCCAACAGGTTCTATTATGGAAAGAAAGGATTTGGAAGATATTGCTCAGGTTTGTATAGAAAAAGATATTTTTGTATTATCTGATGAAATTTATTCTGAATTATCTTACAAGGAAGACCATGTTTCAATAGCATGTATTCCGGGAATGAAGGAAAGAACAGTTTTGATTAACGGTTTTTCAAAGGCTTATGCCATGACAGGTTGGAGACTTGGATATGCTTGTGGAAATAAGGTGTTAATAGATGCTATGAAAAAAATACATCAATATGCA
>OLRS01001639.1_pt1 | contig 20742 bp, 19 predicted proteins | sample 1673171 | NCBI WGS metagenome assembly OLRS01 (sample SAMEA3136762, study PRJEB25190) | human gut metagenome | biome: human gut; feature: human-associated habitat; material: faeces | place: Austria | collected 2013
TTTGCGGCAGAAGAAGGAAAAATGGAAGCAGTCAGGGACGTCAGTTTTTCCCTGAAAAGCGGAGAAGTTCTGGCAATTGTCGGAGAATCCGGTTGTGGGAAAAGTGTACTGTGCAAAAGTATCATGAAACTGCTTCCAAAAAATGGATGGATTGAGAATGGGAGTATTGCCGTCAACGGGGAAGACATTGCGGCATATCCGGAGAAGAAAATGCAGAAACTGCGGGGAAGCATGTTTTCTATGGTATTTCAGGATCCGATGAGTGCACTGGATCCGACGGTCCGTATCGGCAGGCAGATCGCTGAGGCTATCCGCATGCATAACCGGACACTGAGCCGGGAAGAAATCGGGCGCAGAGTGACAGAACTGCTGGAACTGGTGGGAATCGATCATGTACAGGAGCGATGTAAGTGGTTTCCACACCAGTTTTCCGGTGGAATGAGACAGCGGAGTGTGCTGGCGGTTGCACTGGCTGCGGATCCGAAGATTCTGATCGCAGATGAACCGACGACAGCACTGGATGTGACAATTCAGGCACAGATTTTGCAACTGCTGAAAGAGATTCAGAAACAGTTGCATATGGCTATGATTTTTGTGTCGCATAATCTGGGTGTGGTGGCAGATATTGCAGACCGGGTTGCGATCATGTATGCAGGTAAAATTGTGGAAATTGGAACAAAAGATGAGATTTTTTCAGATCCGAGGCATCCGTATACCAGAGGATTGCTGCAGGCGCATCCGTCCATGGCCCGGGGGAAATGCAGCCTGAAGACGATACCAGGCATGCCGCCGGTTCTGCTCAATCCACCCCGGGGGGATGCCTTTGCGGCACGGAATCCGTATGCATTGCCGATTGATTTTGAAGAGCAGCCACCAATGTTTCCGGTCAGTGATACACATTTTGCTGCGACATGGTTACTGGATCCGAGGTTTCGCGGGCAGGAGACAATCATACGAAATCAGGAGAACGGGGAAACAAAATTGCAGGTTTCCCCTGATTTTTGTGTATCAGAGGAAACGCTGGTGGAGGTCAGACATCTGACGCATGTGTTTGCTCATGGCAGCAATCATCCCGTCAAAGCAGTGGATGATGTGTCATTTACTATGAAAAAAGGTGAGATCTTCGGTCTGGTGGGAGAATCTGGTTCCGGAAAATCTACGGTAGCAAGGTGTCTGATGAATATTTATCAGCCATCGGGAGGGGAAATCCTTTTTGACGGGATCAATATCTGTGATAAGAAATGCAAAGGTATTTGTCAATAATTTCAATTTGCCGGAGTCAACAGCTATCAAAAAAATCCCGCCCTGCCCTGTTTTGATGGTAAGACGGGATTTTTATAACAAATGGAATTGTTTTACGGAACCCAATATCTGATAATCTGTACGATCTGTTCCTGTCTGACCGTGATTACTGTATTGTAACAGGTAAACGATATATCACTATTTTCAATGGCATTCGACAGGTCTTTTAATTCTACTATCGGCAGGTCTGACTCCTGTTCAGAACCTGACTGATCTTCAAATGTCACATCATCCGACAAAGGAATCGTTACCTTGCCAACAGAATAATAAACCGGATAATCATTAACGGTCACAGTACGATACAAGCCGTCCTCTTCCATCAATTCAATTCCATCATTTTCAATGCCCCCATTAATCTGAATAAAACCTGTTTCGGAATTCTTTTCCACCTTATCCACTGTAATTTCTTTGTTGCAAAATTGAATTTTGGAACCGTTCGCTAAATTGTCTATGGCTTCCATTTCATAACGGTCATATTCATATACTTCTACCGTCAATTTATATCCGCCATCTGTTTTAATAAGGTCATCTGCTGTAAATGAAACCGAATATCCACCATCAGCCAAGGCATCCTGCGCCGTTTCCAAAGGATATAATGGTTTTACCACAGCTTCCGATTCTTCCGTATTTGTCCCGGTTTCCGTGTTTACCCCGATTTCTGCATCCGGTGCAGAAGCTCCGCATCCGGTTGCTGCACCTACGGTCAACACTGCTCCCACTAACATAATAACTAATAAATTCTTTTTCATAATCTTTCATACCCTTCCTTTTTATTTTTTATGCAATATTTGTAGATTTCTTTCAAAAAAATACCACTGAGCAAAATCTTGCTCTCCAAATTTCTTCAAAATTACTCCCTGTAATCCGAAAACCTCTGATACTCCGGCACCATATATCTGTCTTTATAGCTTTCTATAAGATCCTCTGCCAACTGTTCCTCGACCGGCTCTGCGCTGCTTATATCCCAGTCCTTGCTGTATGTCATATACCACGGCTGATCGGGTGATGCTGCCGCATCGTAAAGAATTGCCTGAACAACTGAAAGTTCCTTGCCGTCTATGGCATAATAGAACCATGCGCTGTTCGCAGCTCCCGATGATGCCTCATTTGCAATAAGATAGCCGCCTTCCTCCAATCCGGCGATATAATAACGGTCACGCTCCTGCCCGGCAAAAATCTGTACAGGAACACCGTCTTCCAAGGTATACAATTCAAAGAGCATTTTATTCACAAATTCATCTCCGTGAATGGCTCCGATCATCAGCTCACATACCCCATCACCATTTACGTCCAGAAAAGCATATCCGACATTTTCCAGAGCGTTTCCCTCCTGACAGTAGAGGCTTAACTGGCTTAATCCTTCACTGGATAGTTTCTGTCCATCCCATTTTTCGCTCAGAGCAGCATAGTATTTATCCAAAACCTCTCCATACTGTTCCTCATAAGATCCCAAAACATCTGCTTCCTCTTTTTTAACAAATTCCTGCACAGTGCTTTCTGTCTGTTCTGTGACACTTTCTTTTCCTGCTTTTGTCTGTTCTGTGACACTTTCTTCTCCTGCTTTTGCCTGTTCCACACTTTGCGTTTTAGTGCCGCAGGCAGTCAGGACAAAAAGCATCATGCCGATACTACAGGCTGACAACATCTTTTTCTTCATGACCATTTTTTCTTCCTTTCCATCATGTTATTATCTTCTCAAATTCTCTTTCCAAAAGCTGTTCATTATTACACTTCGCACAAGGGGAATGATTCCCGCAAAGCACCTCATGACACTTTTTCCCCTTTAGTTCATCAACCGAAAAATGCCGTATGTTTCCAATTAATCTGTATAGGGCAATCATAAAAAAACCGGCGTTAAAAAACCGTTAATTTTCCCCCCTGTTTCGGCAAAATATTGCACAAAGTATTTACTATTTTTTTGTTCATAATTTATAAAATTTTATAAAAAGGTCAAAAAAAATCCCGCCCTGACCTGTTTTAAGGGTAAGACGGGATTTTCCATCTGCCGTTGCTTCTTTCCTAAACCCTGCTGTCCGGTTTTTGAAAAACTGCGGCTTCTTTCATGCTGTTTAACTGTCCGTTTCTGGTTTCCGACCACGAATACTCTTTCAGGTAATATCCCCCGTAACTTTTCAGTCCCTCCGTCTCCCCGTCCAGTATGCGGTACAGATCGCATTCCACCATGTCCTTCACGATATACTTGCTCTTTTCATCAGAACCGATAATATCCTCAATCCCGATTTTCTTCAGCTCGTCCATAAGCTGGTAGAAAGTGACCCGGTACAAAGTCTGCGTCTTTTCATCCGCACACCTGTCCTGCCACAGACAGGCTATGGCTTCCCCAGTCGTCAGCCCTGCTTCCCCCCTGTCCACCAGCAGGGCGAGCAGCTCCTGTTTTTTTCCGCCCAGAGCCAGCCGCTTTCCGTCCACATACACGGTAAAACTGGGTATTGTTTCGATTTCCACCCTCTTTTTGGGACGGGAGCGCATCAGTGCAGCCGTTTCCAACGCTTCCCCGATCTCCTCCTTCGTGTACGGCTTCATGATATATCCAAGTGCCTTCACACCAAATGCATCCAGTGCATACTGCTCAAAAGCCGTCATAAAAAATATCCTGATGTTGCAGTCCTTTTTCTTTAACTCCCTCGCAAGCTCAATGCCTCCCATATCCGGCATCTCTATGTCCAAAAAGGCTGCGTCTATCCTGTTCTCCCCTGCATACCGGATTGCCTCCTCGCAATCCGAAAACAGACGGAGGCTTTCGATTTCCGGAAACCCCTTCGCCTTTGACCGGAACGTGTCAAGTGCCGGCTGTTCATCATCCACGCATATTACTTTCATTTTTTTCACTCCGTCTTCTGTATTTTATGTTTTCCGGGAATCGTAATGGTTACTGTTGTACCCTGCCCCGGAGTGCTTTTTATGTCCATTGTCCCTCCCACCATATACTTCAGGCGGAAACGGACATTTTTCATTCCGACAGATTCCTGCCCTGGTGCATTTGCCATGTCAAACCCCACACCGTCATCGGAAATCTCAATGATGCTGTCGCCGTTTTCCGCCCATGTGTGCAGGATGACGGTTCCTCCCTGCTTCTTATGAAGCAGCCCGTGCCTGATTGCATTTTCCACCAAAGGCTGGAGAACCAGCGGAGGAATCTTGAAATTATCTGCCTCAATGTTTTTTGCAAACTGTATCTTTTCGCCGAAACGCACCTGCTCAAGAAAGACATATTTCTCCAGATGTTCCAGTGATTTTGTAAAGGTTTCCGGCTCGTCCTCCTCCATAATGTTAATGTTACTCCTTAAATAATGGGCGAACATGACCAGTGTTTTATCCGCTTTCTGCGGATCATATTCACACATACCACTGATCGCATTCAGGATATTAAATACAAAATGCGTCCGTATCTGGCTCATGGCAAGGACTATGCGGCTGTTTTTCAGTTCCTCCCTGAGCTTTTCCGCCCTGATGGAATCCTGCTGGTTCTTCGCCACCAGCCATGCCGCCCTGACAAGATGGAACACAAACAGCACCGTAAATATTATTTTAATGCAGATGCCGCCCCGCCACCAGCCCGTGCAGGAGTTTACAAGCTCAAGCAGCAGCACGGTCAGCAGCACGATTGCGGAAGGCTGCATCAGTCCCCTACGCTTTCCGCCGTCCTTTGCATCCATAACGGTCAAAACGAGCAGAAGCAGGCTGACAGCTCCCTGCACCGCTGCCCAATAAATGCCCGTATCATAAATCCCCTTTGCCCCGGCAAGGGACACAACCATAAGAACAAAATCGGTAAGCATCAGCACAAATACTGCAATTTCCGATATTTTCCTGCGTTTCCCATGCAGCAGTTCAGCCACACACGCCCCCATCAGCCACGCCGCAGCCATCATAGCAAGCTGTCTGGCATATGTATTGAATGCCATTTGCCCGCTCCAGAGGGAAATGTCCTTTGCGTCAAGATACATATACGCCCCCATCATGAGCGACATGAGTCCGGACTTTAGCAGCAGGCTGTTGTCCGGGAGACGTAAAAGCCGATAGCCAGCCGCCGTTCCGATAAGTGCAATGGAAACCACAAGAATGAAAATACTAGTTGCCTTATATGGCAGGCTCTGACGCTCAAAATAATTTTTCATTACCACATCACCGCCTATGTAGATAGAATCCAGAAACTGATTATATGCGTCCCTGTTTCCAAAACCGTGGGGATTATACAATTTTATTTCAAGTACGTCCTCCGGCGATGCTGCCGGAAGCACCCACGATACCCACGTGCTGCCGCACATATCCGGGAACTTTTCATGGATTGATTCATACAGGATTTCCCCGTCCCTGTATATATCCACGCCGATGTGGTTTAGATAAAACCTTATTTCTGCCCCTTCCAACAGTTCTGTATCAAATCTGCCACGGAGCGTTACAGCCCCGTTATAAGAAGACAGATCTGTTTTTGCGTCAAGCATCTGCCATTCTCCGCCGCTTTGACTGTACTCGCCTGTAAAATGAACAGGCATGGGGATTGACATGACAGCCTGATGACTTTGGCGGCTGGCTGATATTACAAGAAGTCCTGCTATGAGGAACATAACTGTATACAGAATTAAATTTATTGGTATTTTTCTCAAAGTATCACTCCTTAGTGAAAAATTCTTTTTATTATATCATAGTCCGAGTGGATCTGCATCTGTGGTTTTGGAGTTTTACTAATTCATTTTTTAATGCTTTGCTAAAGAAAATATTGTAATGATTTAAAGAAATGTAAATCATCTTACAGCTCTTTACAGCAGGAGCGAAAAAGCTCCCGACGATGAAGACCCTGGGTGGAGCCGCATCCAAGTCCGCAGACAGCGAGACCGCAGAGGCAGCGCCCTCTGGCGACAACAATGGCTTCTTCACAGCGAATGATAAGATTGATTTCTCTAACGTAAAGGTTGAACCTTTATTTGAGGGGGAGGTTGATTTTGATACATTCAGCAAGTCTGATTTCCGCGCCGTAAAGGTAAAGGAGTGCGTCGCAGTCAAGAAGTCCAAGAAACTGCTCCAGTTCACACTGGATGACGGAACAGGCACAGACCGTACAATCCTCAGCGGAATCCACACTTACTATGAGCCGGAAGAGCTGGTTGGCAAGACCCTGATTGCGATCACCAACCTGCCGCCGCGTAAGATGATGGGCATTGAGTCCTGCGGTATGCTGCTTTCAGCAGTGAATAATCTGAAGGATTCTGAGGACGAAGAACTGCATCTGCTGATGGCGGATAATCATATTCCGGCGGGAGCGAAGCTGTACTAGGATAGAGATTCTGTAAAAGAATAGTGTAAAGAAAATAATGACAGTTGGTTGTATCGGGAATTGGTACGGCCAACTGTTTTTGTTTCTGTAAATGAATATTAAAATAGACGTCTGGTTATAAAAAATGAAAAGTTATGATTTATAGTCTGTGTATGTTATAGATAACAATAATCTTGTAAAAACAGAAAAAATATGCTATAAATAACATAAAAGAAAAAAGAATATCAAATATATTTTGTGTGACATAATTTTGAATATATAGGATAAAACATGTCATACTTAACATAAATGGAGGTTTTGCTTATGGCAGCTCATGATATGGATTTAATTTTTGAACAGATAAATAATTTAAAGAAACCGATTATGCAAACGGAAGATGTACGTCCGGAAAAGGATGAATTACGTGAAGTACTCAACAGTGTATCAGACGAAATAAAAAGAGTCATGGATGAAAATGATTTTACGCAGGAGGATTTGTGTCGCATTACCAAGATGTCGCAGTCAAATATCAGCAAGATTCAGAATGGTAAGGTGGTTCCAAGAATAGAGACATTGCAGAAAATTGCGATGGCGACACATACAAGACTTGTCATAAGTTTTGAGAGTAGGGAAGAGGAGGAGTAAGGATGGCAGATATTAAGTTGATTGAAATTAATCAATTCAGAGGAATTCAAAAATTAGTTGTTTCTGATTTTTCCAGAATCAATCTTATTGTGGGGGACAACAACTGTGGAAAAACCACGTTTTTAGAGGCAATTCAATTGCTGTTCACCAACGCTCAGATGAGTTCGGTTAAAAATATCATAAAGCAGAGAACGGTATTGAATCCGAATGATATGAGCTTTTATGTATCTTTTATCAATATGTTCAATGTGAATCAGAAGGATGAGTTGCTCGACTTGGATATTTATGCTGAAAGTAATAAAGATTCCATTGAATTTGAGATAAAGGGTCATGAAAAGAAGGTATCCGGAGATGATGCACTTCAGATGTCGCTCGTGTCTGCGCGGCAAAAAATGGTGAAAGCATCCTCATTTCTGCCGGAAACAGCAAAGATATTTGAAGGAAGCATGATCAGCAAAAATAGTAAGAAAACAGTAGAAAGAGGAATTCGACTTACCTCACTGGATGGTACAATCCCTGGGCCAGTGGCTAAGAAGGAGGTTCAATATATTTCTTCCTTTGGACATTTAAGGTATGATCTTTTGAAAAATATCGTTGATAATGCGGAATATAAAAAACTGGCTATTAGCATTTTAAAACAGTTTGATGAATCGATCGTGGATATTTGCTATACAAAAACGGATGACGGGGCTTTTCTTGAATCAGTCATTACAGCAGATGGAGTTAATATGCCATTTTCTGTTTATGGTGATGGCATCAGGAAAATATTGTATATTTTGAATAAATTGTTTGACGCAACAGATTCGATACTTCTGATTGATGAGATTGAGACAGGATTGCATAAGAAGTATTATGACGAGCTGTTTCCGGTTGTTTTTGAGCTGGCTAAAAAGCTTAATGTTCAGTTATTTATTGCAACTCATAGTATGGAGGCAATTGACGCGATATTGGCTTATGGAAAATATGATGATGAAATGCAAGAGAATGATCCGATTAAGGTCATCACGCTAAAGAAAATAGACGCAAAGGATGGAAAGGGAAGTAATGTAGTTGCCAGAAATGTTACGGGGAAATATGTATATGATAATCGAAAAGCATTTGAATTCGAGGTGCGCCTATGATGACAGAATTAATGCTTGTTGAAGGCGTATCAGATGTTCAGTTGATTAGTTACTACCTGCAAAATGTGTATGGATGGAAACATGAGAAAGATAATCGGCTTGGGATTAGCCCAATGGATGCCCATGATCATATAGAAAGTCTTTCTAAAGATGAGAATCAACTCGTTTTATGTGGAGTAGGAGGCAATGGGAGATTTACGCATTTTGTAGAAATACATCGTATAAATAACATGCTTGTAGAGAGTGATATTTCTTCTATCATGGTTGTAACGGATCGGGATGAGGATTCTATTTCCAAAATAAGAAGAACTGTAAATAATTCTTTTGAGAATGTCACATTCAAAGCTGGAGAATGGAATAGCAATAATATAAAAGATTCTTTTGAACAGCCGAAAACGATAGATACATATCTTTTAATTGTACCTGCAGATAAAAAGGGAGCATTGGAAGATGTAATAATAGATGCGCTTAAAGATATTCCGGAAGAAAAAGAATTAATCCAGGAAGTAATCCTGTTTATCAATTCCTTAAAGGCCAAGCTTGTGCCGGATTTAAACCAAATGAATAAGGCCAATAAGGCTACGGTAGGAACCTTCTTCAGTGTAAGAACCCCCAAGCAGGCCATGAGATCCTTTGCTGCATTTGTTGCCACAATAGACTGGTCGAAATCAGAATCCTTAAAGGAATTGTTTGGGGCGTTTGGGCAGTTGGGGAGGAAAAGGGATGACGGGGAAACGAGCATATTCTGAATTGGAATAAATTGGAGAAAACTATGGTAGTAATTCGATAGTGAAAAACTGGAATTTCATAGAGAGTATTCATATTTATGGAGCCCTAGTTTTTTTGCAAAGTGCAAGATCCTTTTGCCCCTTATATAGAAATGAGATATAATAAAGGTAATATTTGAACACCTTAAAAGTAAAAATTACATTTATTGAAAGAGAAAAAATGATAAAGTATATTTGTAAGAAATGCAATGTAAATACAGAACGGTCAGAATGTCCGATTTGCAAGGAACGCACAGAATTAGAAAGCTCAACTATTTATTGGTGTGATGACTGTAATATCCCATTGTTTGAAGAAATCTGCCCAATTTGTGCAAAAAAAGCGCATAGAATAGGCGGTGATTTAAGACCAGTATACTTATAATGATTTACTTAAAGAAGTAGGAATTTGAGTATCAGATCAATTAAAATTCGGCACTACGAAGAAGGGAGAGGAAACCATCCATGTCAAATAAAAGAACCATAAATATAGATATATTCAACGACTCCATAACCTTCATAAAAGAAACCGAAAATCTAAAGAAAGCCCTCGAAAAATCCCGCGCCAATCAAAAACTATATTGGGAAAAGGATGAAATAACGATACCGGCCAATCCAAAAAGGAACTGTAAAACGCTTGTTTCCGGAAAAAGAAGCTTTGAAGCCGCTTCCCGTTATGCAAGGGAAGGAAAAAAGGTGTGTGTACTTAATTTTGCCTCGGCGACAAATCCTGGTGGTGGGGTGACGCGTGGAAGTTCGGCGCAGGAAGAAGGATTGTGTCGATGCAGTACCCTGTATCCGTGCCTGGATACCGAGGATATGTGGCGGAGGTTTTATCTTCCGCATAGGCGGGCAAAAGCTCCGCTTTATAATGACGACTGTATTTATACCCCGGGCGTGGTGATATTTAAAAGCGATACCGTTCATCCGGAGATGATGCAGGAAAGGGATTGGTATCAGGTAGATGTAATTACCTGCGCAGCCCCAAATCTCAGGGCAATTCCCGGTAATTCGATGAATCCATATGCTGGCGACGTGGCAGCGGATATCGGAAAAGAGCAGTTGTATGAGCTTCATTTACACAGAATGGAGCGGATTATGAAGATAGCGGCAGCCAATGGGGCAGACACATTGATTCTGGGAGCATTTGGGTGTGGAGCATTTTGCAATCCGCCGGAGATTGTGGCGGAAGCGTGGAAAACCATTCAGAGTAAGTATGAAGCTTATTTTGAGACAATTGAGTATGCTGTATTTTGCGGTAAACAGGATACTTCGAACTATGATACTTTCAGTAAAGTATTCAGCTCAAAGAAAACCTTTGATTTAACCAGATTTTCCGAAGCGCATGCAAAAAATTATCAGAAGGCCCTTGCGGAAGTAAAGGACGGATATAAACGGACGCACTGGATGTGGTATATTTTTCCACAGATAGCAGGCTTGGGAATGAGCCCTACTTCCCAGTTTTACGCTATCGCGAATCTGGAAGAGGCGAAAGCTTATTTAAAGGATCCGGTTCTCGGGGCGCATACGCTGGAATTATGCCAGGCATTACTGCAACTGAAAAGTCGGGACGCGGCAGCGATATTCGGCTGGCCGGACGACATGAAGCTGAAATCCTGTATGACCCTGTTTGAGCAGGCAGATCCGGAACAGCCGATATTGGGGCGGATTCTGGATGAATTTTTTATGGGGGAAAGAGATCAAAAGACGATAGAGATTTTGAAGAAAACAGGCTGTTAATACATTGCTCGTGCAGAGAAATTGGCTGATTGGTTATCGAATTACGGAAGAAGAATTTGGCGGGGAAGAACGTTCAGAGTATGGGTTGAAGGTAATAAAGGAAATTTCTAAAGAATTAACCAAGCGATATGGAAAAGGATATGATAGAAGTAATTTATACCATTGCCTAAAATTTTATAAGACTTTCCCTGAAATTGTCGACACAGCGTATAGACAATCAGCCGCTTTACTTTCGTGGTCACATTATAGAACTTTATTGCAAGTAAAAGACCCTGAAGCCCGCGCCTGGTACGAAAAAGAAGCCGCAGAACAAACGGGAGTGGAATTCACAATTTCATTTTTCGGTACTCTGATATATTGCGGATAATAGTGTATAATATGCGAAATTTCGCATTTAAAACTGTATTTCCAGGCAAGATATGAGTGTTATAATAAAAGATATATATTAGAAAAAGGAAATAAAAAATTGGCAATCGAAGTAGAAATCAAACTGAAAATCCGGGACAGGCAGGCCCTGGCAGCGAAGCTGACCGAGCTGGGCTTCCGCCCCGGCAGGTTGCTGCGGGAGACGGACGTGTACTTCCGCGCAAAGCACCACGATTTTGCAGAGCGGGACGAGGCTCTGCGAGTGCGGGAGACGGAAGATCTGGAGACCGGGGAGAAGACGGCGCAGTTGAATTTCAAGGGGCCGAAGCTGGATGACGCCTCCATGACCAGGAGGGAAATGGAGACAAATATTGGCGATGGCGGGACCGTCCGGGCGATTCTGGAGCAGATTGGCTTTACGCCAGTGATTCCGGTGGAAAAGGTACGGAACTATTTTCACCGGGGACGGCTGACGGCCTGTGTGGATCAGGTGACCGGGCTCGGGGAGTTTCTGGAGCTGGAGATTCTGACGGAATCCGAAGAAGGACGGAGCGCGGCACTCACCGAGATAGAAGAAGTATTGCGGCAGATCGGGCATTCTATGGAGGATACGACCCGGATTTCCTATCTGTCGCAGTTATGTTCTAAATTGGAAAATGAAATATAGTCAAATTGTCATTTTTATAAGAGCATAATAGGACAGAGAATTTATTCATATAATAAATTAGCATAAGTACCAAAAGTTTGTAGTCTCTTATTATATAGAATAAAATATATTTTATATGCACAGAAAAGGTGTAAATATAGCAATATAAATTACAAGTCAGGAGAACAAAACCATGGAAGAACACCAGATCCCCCACAAGCGCCGCGTGCGCTACAAGGGCAAATATCCGAAAAAATTTGAAGAAAAATACAAGGAGCATCAGCCTGAAAAATATCAGGATATGGTGGAGCACGTGATCCGGAAGGGCAACACGCCTGCCGGCATGCACATTTCCATTATGGTAGAGGAAATCCTGGATTTCCTGAAAATCCAGCCGGGTGAGACTGGCTTTGACGCTACTCTGGGTTATGGCGGCCATACCAGGGCTATGATGCAGTGCCTGAAGGGACAGGGTCACATGTACGCCACAGACGTGGATCCGGAGGAGTCGGCCAAGACGAAGAAGCGGCTGGAGGATCAGGGCTTCGGCGAGGATATTCTGACCATTAAGTTGCAGAATTTCTGTACCATTGATGAGATTGCGAAAGAAGTGGGCGGTTTCGATTTTGTATTGGCAGATCTGGGAGTTTCTTCCATGCAGATCGACAATCCGAAGCGCGGCTTCTCCTTCAAGGTGGACGGCCCGCTGGATCTGCGTCTGAATCAGCAGAAGGGCATCAGCGCGGCGGAGCGTCTGGACACCATTGACCGGGACGAGCTGGCAGGCATGCTCTATGAAAATTCCGACGAGCCCTACTGCGAGGAGCTGGCGAAGGCCATTACGGATGAGATCCGCCGGGGAAATCGGGTGGATACTACCACAAAGCTGAGGGAGATTATCGAGAAAACCTTGGATTTCCTGCCGGAAAAGGAGAAAAAAGAAACGGTCAAAAAGACTTGCCAGCGGGTATTCCAGGCCCTTCGTATCGACGTAAATCAGGAATTCGAGGTGCTTTATGAGTTCATGGAGAAGCTGCCGGGCGCTCTGAAGCCGGGCGGACGCGCGGCCATTCTGACCTTCCATTCCGGCGAGGACAAGCTGGTGAAGGCAGCCATGAAAGAGGGTTATCGCTCCGGCATTTACAGCAGCTATTCCAAAGATGTAGTGCGTCCATCAGCCGAGGAATGTGTGCGGAATCCCCGGGCCCGCTCCACAAAAATGCGCTGGGTCGTCCGGGCAGAGGAATAAGCAGAAAACAGTCCATTTGTGAGAAAACATATCTGTTATGTCAGGTATGAGCCTTGAAGAAAAGACAAAAGGGCGCTATACTATATAGAAACGCAGCGTGTGAAAAGCCGATAAACGGGAGCGGCAGAGAAGGAACACAGCTTGTGTATACAACAAAAACGGGAGGATTTTATCATGAAAATCGCAGTAACTTATGACAATGGCAATGTATTTCAGCATTTCGGAAAGACCGAGTCTTTCAAGGTATATGAAGTAGAGAATAATCAGATCGTAAAAAGTGAAGTGATTGGCTCCAACGGAACCGGACACGGCGCTCTGGCAGGACTTCTGGCAGATCAGGGCATCGACGTACTGATTTGCGGCGGCATCGGCGGAGGAGCCCAGGCAGCTCTTGCAGAAGCGGGTGTGGAGCTTTGTTCCGGAGCGGAAGGTGACACGGACGCAGCTGTAGAGGCTTATCTGAAGGGAGAACTGACAAGCGCAGGCGCAACCTGTGACCACCATGATCACGAAGAGGGGCATTCCTGCGGCGATCATGAGGAAGGCGGCTGCGGTGGAGATTGCGGCAGCTCCTGCGGAGGCGGCTGTGGCCAGCCGAAGCTTACCGGACGCAATGTGGGCAAGACCTGCAGAACCCATTACAAGGGAACCTTCAACGACGGCACTCAGTTCGATTCTTCCTACGACCGGGGCGAGCCCCTGGAGTTCGTCTGCGGCGCAGGTCAGATGATCCGCAGCTTCGACGCGGCGGTGGCAGACATGGAGGTAGGCCAGGTGGTGGATATTCACCTGATGCCCGAGGAAGCCTACGGCATGCCGAATCCGGACGCCATTTTCACACTGGAAATCGCTCAGCTTCCGGGCTCTGAGGAGCTGGAGGTGGGCCGGGGCGTATACCTGACCAACCAGTTTGGCCAGCCGTTCCCGGTAAAAGTGGCCGCCAAGGACGAGAAGACCATCACCTTCGACGCCAACCATGAGATGGCGGGTAAGGAGCTGAATTTCAAGATTGAGCTGGTAGAGGTAAAATAAAGCAGAACAATTCCGCCTGCTAAAGCATTGACGCATCATAAATAAGTGTATATAATTGTGCATTAAGACTTTAAAAATTGGCATGCTAAGATAGCAGGAGGTATCTTATGAGCTATTATGACAGAGCTTTGGAGATGAAGGACGAGCTGATAGCCAACCGTCGTTATCTCCATGAAAATGCAGAGGTCGGACTGACGCTTCCGAAGACAAGAGCGTACGTGGAAGAAAAACTGAGAGAATACGGAATCGAACCACAGCGTTGTGGCGAGGGCGTGACGGGACTTATCGGAAAGGGCGGCAAGGTACTGCTTCTGAGAGCGGATATGGACGCGCTTGCCATGCCGGAGGAGAGCGGACTTCCCTTCGCCTCCAAGGATCCGAACGCAGCCCATTGCTGCGGACACGACATGCATGCTACCATGCTTCTGGGCGCGGCGAAGCTGCTGAAGGAGCATGAAAATGAGTTAAAAGGAACCGTCAAGCTGATGTTCCAGCCCAGTGAGGAGACCCTGACCGGCAGCCGCAATATGCTGGAGCATGGGATCCTGGAGAACCCGAAGGTGGACGCGGCTCTGGCCTATCATGTGGGTCCGGGACAGCTTCCCATTGGAATGTTTATGTATAACGCGAATTCCACTATGATGTTTTCTAATAATGATCTGCATATCCGGGTCAGGGGAAAAGGGGGACATGGAGCCATGCCCCAGAATTGTGTGGATCCCATCAGCGTGGGTGCGCATATCGTAGTGGCGCTGCAGGAAATTATTTCCCGGGAGATGGATCCGAAGGCGTCCTGCGTTATTACCATAGGCAGCTTCCATGCGGGAACAGCTCTCAATGTGATTCCCGAGGAGGCGGTTCTTGATGGAACACTTCGCGCGGACACAAAGGAAGCGCAGAAGCAGCTGGTAAAACGGGTTCGGGAGGTTGCCGAGGCCACGGCGAAGGTCTACGGTGCGGAAGCGGAGGTGGAGATCACCGATGGCGCGCCGCCGCTTATCTGTGATAAAGAGACTACCGAAGAGTTTGTAGGTTACATGCGGGAGCTGGCGATTCCGGGTACCATGGAGCAGCCGGATGTGGCAGCCAGCGCCTCCGAGGATTTCGCCTGCATCGCGGAGCAGGTGCCATCGGCGTTCATGTATGTATCCGCCGGATTTATGGACGAACGAGGCGTGGCTTCGGCCCACAATCCCAAAGTGCAGTTCAACGAGGAGGTTCTTCCCCGTGGCGCCGCTTATCTGGCCTACTGTGCGGAGCAGTGGCTGAAACGTCATGGGAACAAACACTAAGTAGAAATAAAAACACGCAGGAAAGATGTCGGCTTCGATCGGCATCTTTTTTTAAAACTGGAGAAAAATGGAAAACAAAGTAATCAGTAACTTGCGTGTGCCGGGCGAACCTGTTACAATGAAGAAAACAACGGAAACATGGAATCTTTATGAAAAATGTCCCCAAAACACGTATTTTCCGCAACTATAAGTAAAAGGAAATATCGTGCGAGAGGAGGAACCCCTATGACCGACAAAAAGCTTCTACACCTGCTGGATCAAAACCCGGAGGAGGGCATGGGCCTTCTAATGGAACAATATATGGGCCTTCTGTGGAGCGCATGTCATCTGTATCTGACGAATCCGGAGGATATCCGGGAGTGCGTACAGGAGACCTTTGCGGATTTTTATGGAAACCGGGAGCGGTTCCGGACGGAAAAGGGGACGATCAAAGCATATCTTTATGTGATTGCCAAGCGAAAAGCCATCCGGATGGCGGCACAGAATGGAAAACAGAGCGCTGTTCCTCTGGAAATGCTGGTGGAGGCCGCGGATGCCAGCGGTGAGGATGCGATTCTGAACCGGGAGGCGCTGGAGCAGGCCCTTGGCAAGCTCAAGGAGCAGGACAGCCGGATGATCCGGATGCAGTATTACGACGGCCTGACCTGCCGGGAGATCGCCGAGGCCATGCACCTGCCTGTGGAAACCGTGAAAAAAAGGCAGCAGCGAAGTCTCAGAAAGCTTCGGCTGGCATTGATGGTTCTGGCAGCACTGGGAATTCTGGGAGCCTGCGCGGCGGCTGTCATCCGGGTTCGGTTCAACCCGGTGACGGGGATCCGGGACGCGGAAGAAGAGATTTACAGAGGGACGACGCTTCCCCTGGAAGTGGAGACCGAATACGGCAGAATTACGGTAGAGTATGCCATCTGGCAGGAACAATCTCTCTATGTGAAAATGACAGTCGTTCACCCGGAGGAGGACGACTGGTTTGATACCGTCCGTGAGAATATCTGGGCGGAAAGTGAGGATGGCACCCACTTGCGTGGTTCAGGTTCCAGCTGTCAGGATCTCCTGAACGGGCTTCTGATTCTGGATTGGGATTTCACTTTCTATAAACCTCAGGAGCAGTTTCTTCTTCATTTGTTTGATCAGACCGTAACGTTACAGATGACAGCGCTTACGGAATACGACAGTCTGGACGCCATCGGCCAGCCGGTGACCCATAAGGGCCGTACCCTGGTGGTAAGCGGGGACTGGAAGGATGAGAATACCTTGCAGTTGAACGCCTGGAGCTATGGGAAGGAACTCTGGAAGATCTGCGGTCTGGGGCATTATCCCATATTGCCGGAGGAACGGGAAAAAGAGGATTATGTACTCTGGCTGCGCGACGGCCTGGATGGCAGCGGCAGCTTCACAGCGGAGGTAAGCGCGCAGCAGGGCAAGCCCTATCAGCTGAGGATTCCGGCTGTCTCTCTGAAGGCAGAACTGGGAACGGAGGGTCCGCTTTTTGAGGTGCCCATTCCGGCGGAAAATGGCTCGGAAGCAGTGGATATTCCCTTTGAAGTGGGGGAAGACTGCTATCATATCGTGAAAATAGAGCGAAAGGTGACAGAAACAGAGATGGAAGATGGTTCCATCAGGTATGGCACTCAGATACTTTTGTATGTAGAGCCGGTTACCCTGGAGAAGAACACAAAATTATTTTCCATTTCCGCCAGCTGGGGACGGATGAAGACGGGAACATCCTATTCCCTGAACCGGGAAAGCGGTGAGCTGGAAGCAGACGGAGAAACTGCGCCGGTTTTTACGGCTGAGGGAAGCACCTGGCCTCCGGCCATGTATTACGAGGGCGAGTACGCGGAATATCGGCAGGAGCTGATGCTATACTACGGACCGGATGAAGAGATTCCGGAAAAGACCTGGGTTCGCATAGATAAAGTTGTAAAAAACTGGGAGCAAAAATATAGCTATACGATCAGATAAAGGAGTCACCATGAAAAGAATCAAACAAATCTTCGACGGCGAATACGGCTGCGAAGAACGCACAGCCGACGAAAAGGCTAAAGTACTGGTCATCCTGGAGGATGAAACCGGCCAGGAGAGCAGCCTGTCCGTAGAGGACGACTGGCTGAGGGCGCAGGGGCTGGAGGAAGGCTCCGCGTGGCCGGAGAACTAGCCGAAGTCAAAAGAATATGGAGGAAAGCAGGACAATACGAAAAATCCGCAGGCCATCCGGTGAAAAACACCGAATCTCCTGCGGATTTTCATTGATGAGTTATATATCCAGTGAATGTAATTGCCAATATTAGATACGAGCTACGCCGCTCTTTCTTGCAGCCTCAGCTACAGCCTCAGCCACCCGATCCTTCAGTCTGGAATCGAAAGCTGCCGGCAGGATATAGTCTGCGTTCAGCTCTTCGTCGGATACCAGGGAAGCGATGGCGCGTGCAGCGGCGATCTTCATCTCGTCGTTGATATCGGATGCGCGTACATCCAGAGCGCCGCGGAAGATGCCCGGGAATGCCAGTACGTTGTTGACCTGGTTCGGGAAATCGCTGCGGCCTGTGGATACCACAGCAGCGCCTGCAGCCTTTGCTTCGTCCGGGAAAATCTCCGGAGTCGGGTTTGCGCATGCGAAGATGATAGCATCCTTCGCCATAGTAGCGACCATTTCCTTGGTCAGAAGGCCCGGTGCGGATACGCCGACGAATACGTCAGCACCCTTGATGACCTCAGCCAGGGTACCCTTCTCCATGTTCCGGTTGGTGACAGCTGCGATTTCTTCCTTGATGGGGTTCAGCCCCTCACGGCCCTCGTAGATAGCGCCCTTACGGTCTGTCATAATAACATTTTTCAGACCCATGCTCATCATCAGCTTGATGATAGCGATACCGGCTGCGCCTGCGCCGGAGGTAACGATCTTTACGTCCTCGATCTTCTTGCCTACCAGCTTCAGAGCGTTCATCAGGCCTGCCAGTGTGATAACAGCGGTACCATGCTGATCGTCATGGAAAATCGGGATATCGCAGCGCTCCTTCAGCTTCTGCTCGATCTCGAAACAGCGGGGAGCGGAGATGTCCTCCAGGTTTACGCCGCCGAAGGAGCCTGCCAGCAGAGCGACGGTATTCACGATATCGTCCACATCCTTGCTCCGCACGCAGAGCGGAATCGCGTCCACATCACCGAAGGCCTTGAACAGCACGCATTTACCCTCCATAACCGGCATACCGGCTTCCGGTCCGATATCGCCCAGACCCAGGACTGCGGTACCGTCGGTCACTACGGCTACGGTGTTCCAGCGGCGGGTCAGCTCGTAGCTCTTATTGACGTCCTTCTGAATCTCCAGACAGGGCTGTGCGACACCCGGTGTATAAGCAAGAGAAAGAGCCTCCTTGCTGTCTACGGCAGCGCGGGGAGTAACCTCCAGCTTGCCTTTCCATTCATAGTGTAATTTCAGTGATTCTGCAGCGTAATCCATGATAAATTCTCCTTTTCTCTGATAAACGGCATCATTGGTATATCCATAATTGCGACCACTTTGTATTTTTAGCGGTACAATAATTTCTATCCGTATCATAGCGCGACTTTACAGAAAAGTAAAATATATATATAATAAGTTATTATAGGAAAAACCTATAGATCCGAAAATGTGTCAGGAAAAGGAGGCAAAGTCCATGACCATCGCCAAATTACAGCAGTTCCTTGCAGTCTGTCAGTTCCAGAGCGTCAGCCGCGCCGCGGAATTTTTGCATATTTCCCAGCCTTCCGTGTCAGGAACCATCCGGGATCTGGAAAGCGAGTTTCAGATCAACCTGTTCCGCCATGAGGGGAGGCGCCTGGTCCTGACGGCGGAGGGAAGCTTCTTACGGGAACGGGCCCAGCAGCTGATTCGCCAGTTTGACGAGCTTTCCTGGCAGATGGAGGATCTGGGAAATCAGAAAAACCGGTTCCGTATCGGGATTCCGCCCATGGCCGGGACGGTCTTTTTCCCGCAGCTCTATAAGGCGTTCCAGGCAGCGTATCCGGAAATCACTCTTTCTATTACGGAATGCGGGTCTCTCCATGCGGAAAAGCTTCTGGAGCAGGGAGAACTGGATCTGGCCATGGCCACGCTCCCGGCGGCTCCTTCTCCGGAATTTTCCTGTCAGAAGCTTGCGCGGACACAGCTGGTGCTCTGCGTCAGTCCTTCCCATCGCCTGGCCCGGGCGAAAGCAATCGATGTGACCATGCTGGAGGGGGAGCCTTTGGTACTTTTCGGAACGGATACGGCGCCCTCCAACGCAGTGCTGTCCCTTTTCGCGGAGCAGCAGCTGCGGCCCAATGTGCTGCTTTATTCCAGTCAGCTCAGCATGATTAAGCAGTTTATTTCCGATGGCACGGCAGCAGCCTTCCTGATGGACGCCCTGGCCCGTCAGGAGCCGGATCTGGTAGCGGTTCCGTTTTCCGAACCCATTTATTTTGACACGGTACTGCTGTGGAAACGGGATCAATATCTCTACAATGATGTGGAGCACTTCTTACGGTTTGCCAAAAAATTCAAATTTCAGGGAATTATTGAAAAAACATGAGGTTTCATTAAGATTCCTGAAGTTTATATTGAAGGAGAACAAGGCGATGAAGAAAAGTATAGGAAAAGAACAAATGTTCCGAATTCCCTATACTTTTTTTCATATCCGTGTTATAATTTTCAGTGACTTTAAGTATGCTAAATCCATCAGGAAAAGGAAATCACACGATATGAAAGAACAAGGACATTCGCAATCCGCTTCGCTGCCTGCTTATGAAAGCAGCCCCAAAGGCGGTGCTGCTTTCAAATTACACAGCGAATACCAGCCCACCGGCGACCAGCCCCAGGCCATTGCGAAGTTGGTGGAGGGCTTTCAGGAAGGCAATCAGGCAGAGACACTGCTGGGTGTTACGGGATCGGGCAAGACCTTTACCATGGCCAATGTGATACAGGCCCTGAACAAGCCGACCCTGATTATTGCCCACAATAAAACCCTGGCGGCCCAGCTCTACGGCGAGTTTAAAGAGTTCTTCCCGGAAAACGCGGTGGAATACTTTGTCTCCTACTACGATTATTACCAGCCGGAGGCCTATGTGCCTTCGACGGATACTTATATTGCAAAGGATTCGTCGATCAACGACGAGATTGATAAGCTGCGGCTGTCGGCTACGGCCGCCCTGATTGAACGGCGGGACGTGATTATCGTGTCCAGTGTCTCCTGTATCTATGGTCTGGGTGAGCCGGAGAATTTTGAAAAAATGATGGTCTCCCTGCGTCCGGGTAATCACAGATAATGGAATTGGAATGAAAAAAGAGTATCTGGA
>OLRS01001658.1_pt1 | contig 20607 bp, 20 predicted proteins | sample 1673171 | NCBI WGS metagenome assembly OLRS01 (sample SAMEA3136762, study PRJEB25190) | human gut metagenome | biome: human gut; feature: human-associated habitat; material: faeces | place: Austria | collected 2013
TTTACAGCATTTTTTACTGGAAGGAAAGAAACGGTCTACCTTTATCATTTTCTTTGTCTTTTCATACTCTCGAATCTTATCATCAAGCATCTGATTGTACAGAAAACGACAACAGCCAAATGTTTTACCAAGAAGTATCTTCTGTTCTTCTGTCGGATAAATCCGAAAACGATATGCTATGTTCAATACTTTTTCTCTCCCTGAGTTTCAATATATTGACGGATCACTTTTACTGGAGCTCCTCCAGCTGTCAGCAGGCAAAAGCTCTGACTCCAAAAAGCTTCTTTCCAGAAATTTTTTAAAATATGATCTGCTTTTATATGGTTCTTTATTTTCTTTTGCTGTGCCATTTGAACTGATTTCCTCCCATCCTGTTATATAACTGTATATTTTTCATGTTTTTAATATACTATATTTATTTCATATTTTCAATACCTAATATTTTGCAATTCAACCAATCCAACCCAATTCAACCCCAAAAAACACACAAAAGGAGAGAAAAACTGCCTTCCAACAGTTTTTTCTCTCCTTTTTTACTTATTTACACTTTTATATTCTTATACACTGTTCTATGCCTGATCCGTTGGAACAATAATAAAATTGTCTGGTAACTCGACATTCTCCATTCCTTCGAATTCATTGCAAATGATCGCATCAAAGTTTGACAATTTGGAGAAATTGTAAAATCCTTTGACCGATAATTTGGAAGAATCAATCAACAGATAATTGTTCATTGACTGTTCCATCGCTTTTTCCTTGACCATCATTGTCTCCGTCTCCGTCGTATAACTCATGCCCTTTTCTAAGTCTACGCCTGCACAGCCTAAAAATGCATAGTCAAAGTTAAATCTTGAGAGATTCCCGATCGTTACAGGTCCTGCTGACATGTTATATTCCGGAATGTATTTTCCACCCAAATAAAACAGTTCCGCTTTGCATGTCATATTCTGGTAGGCTTCTGCTACGAGAAAGTTGTGTGTAACAATCTTGATATTCTTGTCCTTTAAATATTTAACCATCGGAACAACCGTTGTAATCCCATCGAGGAAGATACAGTCACCTTCTTTGACAAAGGATGCTGCTTTCTTGCATACGAGTTCCTTGCTTTCGGAAAATTCTGTGCGATCCCGTACATTCTTCTCGTCGCGGTTTGAAACGATCTTATTCTGGTTGATTCCTTTGGCCCCGCCGTGAACGCGGATTAATTTGCCCTGATGTTCCAGTTCTTCACAGTCACGCCGGATCGTTGTCTCTGTTACCTGCATAAGTTTCGCAAGATCTTTCACTTTCACGATTCCCTGCTCCTGGATCAGATTTAATATGGTTTCATAACGTTCGCTTGCTATCATCTTTTTTGCTCCTTTATTATTCCCTCTCATTTTACCCTACTTTCGAACAAAAAGGAACAGAAAAGGACAATTCTAATGATAAATTTTCATGAAATTCCATTCTTCTGGAAAGATAAAGTTGTTCCCGCAATAGAGATTACTGCAAGTTGCATCACTTTATCTTTTAGTTCCTCCAGACTCATTTCTTCTTTATAACGGATAACCTGCTCAAGAACTGGCAGATTGATTCCAGTCAGTAACAGACTTTTCTTTGAGATATTCTTCTTTCTCAACAATTCGATGACGGCCGTACAAGGAGTTCCTCTCATACTGTCAAATAATAAAATAAGCTCATCTTCTTCTGGAATCTTATCCAGTTTGTCACTGATCGTCTTCTCAAACTCAGCGTTATTTGTAAAACCGATCGTGATAATATCATTCTGCGGTCCTAACATATCTTCACATGCGGATTTGATTCCTTCTGCAAATATACTGTGGCTCATGATCATAATCTGTTTCATATGGTGTTCTCCTTCCTTCATCGTGCTAGGTTGTCCCTACTGACAGCGGGCAAGATACTCTGGCATCTTGTCTGCGATTATTTCAAACGAACGATTTACTTCTTCTGGTACATCGACATGTCTTAAAAATCCTTTCCCTTTTGGTCCATAACCATTCTCATCATCGCGAAGACGGTATACTTCGCCCAATGCTAGTTCGTAAAGCCTTGTTCCTTCCCATAAATATGGCGTATCATTTTCAATGGTTCCATCCGAATTAAGTTTTGGAATTATTGGAGCATAATTTATGATCTTTTGACGATCATTGAACATATCTAGTGCTGTTACATAACTTCTTTTTTGAAGGATTGGATCCTGAATGAGGATCATAGTTTCATGTTTTATTGTATGATCGTTAAATATTTGTATGGCATTTTTTATATTCTCGGATGTATTGGTTGAGGTTTTATCCATGAAAATGGATGAACTTTCAATCTGGTATTTGTCTTTTGCTAAACATGCGTATATTTCGGCTTCTGACTCTGGTAACTGATCTGTTTCTACATTAAGAATCTTTGCAACTTTCTTCTTTAAATTCACTGTGGAATGACCAATCCCTCCACAAAACATTAATTTCTCTCCGTATCCTGCCTTGTAAAGTTCACAAGCTGTCTCGGCTACGACTGGAAGGTCACTTCCTAGTGCTATGATCACATCTGCCTTTGATGCCCCACAAGCTTTCTTGAGGGCATCTTTTGACATCTGTGCTAAATCTCTTACGGCCAGAAATTCTATGATGCAATTCAATGCATCTACGATTTCTTTATTCATAAGCTGCTTACTTGTCTAAGTCTAATACAACTGGTACGGAACGGTATCCAACACCCATTCTGTCGATTCCCATGTCGATCAGCTGTAAGAAATGTTCTCTTGTACGGATGCATCCGCTTCCTTTCACTTTGCATTTGTCTCCGACTTCTTCCTGCATTACTTTGATGATCTCTGGTGTTGCACCATGTGCATCAAATCCTGTTAAGAATCCTGTACTTGTCTTAACAAAATCAGCTCCTGCGTCCATTGCACAATGGCATGCTTTGCGAACCTGTTCTTCTGTTAATGCATCTGTTTCGAAGATTACTTTTAATTCTCTTCCATATTTATGAGCTGCATCTACACATGCTTTGATGTCTGCTGTTACTTCTGCATATTTTCCTGCACGAATGTGTCCGAAGTTTGCTACAACGTCTACTTCTTTGACTGTGTCATATTTTGCTACGTCTTCAATCTGTTCTACTTTAGATTTTGTTGAGCTGGTTCCGAATGGGAAGTCTGTAACTGGACATAACATTGTGTCTGTTCCTTTGACATATGGCTCACATAATTCCATATACCCTGGGTTGATACAGATTGTTGCACATCCAAGTTTTACTCCATCTTTTGTTAATTCTATGATCTGTTCTTCTGTAAATTCTGGTTTTAATACGGAGTAATCGATGTAAGCTGCTAATTCTTTTGTTGTCATTTCGGCTGCTTTTTTTGTTAATTTTTTCATTTTGTTTCTAAATAACACGGTGTGATTTGTTTGTTTTTGTGTGTTATTTTTTCCTCCTGATTATTTTATACCATACTTTCAAACATTTGTAAACACTTATTTTTCATTTTTGTTCGATTTTTTATTTTATTTTTGCGTTTTTGTTTGTTTTGTAAGTTTTTTAGTAATTTTTATAGTTTACTGTGTTCGTTTTGAGGGGTATAATATTGTCTGTAAGGAGATTTCGAACATTTTATTTCTGAAATTCCTTTTGTATATAGTAAAAACAGTTTGTTATTAAGTAAGAAAGGATTTATTTTTATGAAAACAAAGACTTTATATATTTCAGATCTTGACGGGACACTGCTGGCTTCTGATGGTCATATCAGTGATAGAAGCCGTAATATCTTAAATAAAGTAATAAAAGACGGGGCAAAAGTAAGTATTGCAACATCCAGAAACCTATTTGCTTTTGATCAAAGAGTTGCTGGCGTTGATTTTTCGATTCCTGTCATTTTAAATACAGGCGGATGTATTTATAACTGCCAGACAAGACATTATGATGTGATTTCCGATATTCCTTTTGATCGCGTCCTTCAATTAAAAAAGATTCTTGATGAAAATGAGATTGCTTCTTTTATCTATGGATTAGTCGATGAGGAATTGTATCTTCTATATGAGGGACTTTTTGATGAAGCTGATCAGGCTTACATTAAAAAGCGTGGACCGATGTATCATACATTCAAAAAAGATCTTGCTTCTTTATCTGAAATGTCGGATTCATGTAAGGTAATTTTCTTTGTTGGTTATGGTTCTTATGAAAAAACGAAACGGATTCTTGATCTTTCCGCTTCTGTTGATGGAATTAAGGCAACGATCACGAAGGATATTTATACTGGAAATTATTTTATTGAAATTTGTGAGGAATCTGTATCGAAGGCTTCTGCAATTTTGAAATTGAAGGAGATGTATGACATTGATGAGATCGTTGCATTTGGGGATAATGTGAATGATGTGGAGATGCTTGAATTATCTGATCGATGTTATGTACCGGAAAATGGATTGCCGCAGATTCGTGAGATGGCGGATATGGTAATTGAGAAAAATGATTTGGATAGTGTGGCAAGATTTATTGTGGAAGATTATTATAAATAACTAATGGCTATCCTTTAGGCTGTAGATGAAAAATTCAACTATATATGGGCAGGAACCGTATATAGTTGAATTTTTCTTTAATTTAGGGTATTGAAATTGTTGCTTATAGAAATAGTTTTTATAAACCACTTAAATCTATCTTGTAGATTGTATTTTCTAATTCTGTATTCTTCAAGAACATTATCATGTAAATTGGCATATAGATCTTCTGATCTTTTATTTCTACGTTTCCTTCTGAGAAGATATATGCTCTTTCTATTTCGTAGTTTTTCTCTTTTAATACATTTTCCAAAGCACTATGTTTTTTGTAATCTTTTCCTGATTTTATTTCTAGAGGAGTTACTTTTCCATCTAGTTCTATGACGAAGTCTAATTCTCCTTGTTTTTTGTTGTTAAAGTAGTATAGGTTAAATCCGTTTGCTAATAGTTCTTGTGCTACTACATTTTCGAAGAGTGCTCCGTTGTTGATTGATTTTTCTTTATTTAGTATGGCTATTTTTACCTGATCTGAATACTGATTGGTCAGGATTCCTACGTCTGAGAAGAATAGTTTGAATAAATTTCTGTTCTCACTTATGATCAGTGGCAGCTTTGGTTCGTTTATGTTGTATACAGGAATTGCTACGCCTGCATCTTTCAGCCATAGAAAATCATTTGCTACCCGGTCATAGTTAAGCCCTTTTCCGAGTGTGTTGATCTTGAACCTTTTGTTTTTGCTGTCTAGCTGTCCTGGCATGGAATCGTAGATTTCTCTTAATTTCAGTTTGTAGGTTGTTTCATATTTTGTAAAGTCTGCTTTATATAGTCTCATGATTTTTTGATGGACTGCTGCTACTCTTGCAAGGTCGTTTGTTTCTGTATATACTGCAACTGCTTCTGGCATTCCTCCTACGATCAGATAAAGGTAAAATACATCCAGCATTTTCTTGTGTACGAATTCATCGACTGGTTGTTGTTTCTTATAGCATTCTTCCAGCATTTCTAGTATATTTTCTTTGATTCCAACAGCTTTCATGAATTCTTTTACTGTTAATGGATACATATCTTCGATTCTTAGATAGCCTACTGGAGCTGATCTTAAGTCGTTTAGTTCAACTCCTAAAAGAGAACCGCTCATAATGTATCTATAACTTCCTTCTTCTACAAGAAATTTGATTCTTGTCACTATGTCTTTAAATTCTTGTATTTCATCAAAAAAGATGATTGTCTTTCCCTTGTTTAACTGTTTGTCTGTGATCAGGCTCAATCGCATTAACAGGTCTTGTGCATTTGTAGCATTCTCAAATAATTCTACTAGTTCCGGACGTTCTATAAAGTTTAATTCTACATAATCGTATTTTGATTCTTTTAAACACTCTCTGATCAGATATGTTTTTCCTATCTGTCTTGCTCCAGTTAATAGAAATGCCTCTTTTCCTTGTAAAATCCAGTTATTGATTGTGGTTTTCATCTCACGATCGATCATCATATCACCTCTGATTTTATTTTTTCCATCCTTTTTTTTGTTTATTCTGCAACTTTTCTAACCTTATTTTACATATATTTTGCAACTTTTCCAACCATTTTTATTGATTTTTTGCAATTTTTCCAACTTTTTATCTCCTTATGATCTCATTTTATATGTGAAAAAGTCTCGATGCAAAACATTTAAATTTCCATTCAATGTTTCGCACCGAAACTATTTTCACTTTTTATTCAGAGGTTTTATACTTATGATTAATAGCTTAATCCTGGGTTAAAGAATCCAACTAATACCCCTACGAATGCAACTGCTAACATGATTGCCATTGTAGCAAGTGGAGACATTTTCTTCTTGCTCATTAACCACCAGCATAATAATACAAATACTACATTTAAAATTTTAGGATAGATTCCATCTAAAGAACTCTGTAATGTAATACCATTTGTCTCTGCTGTTTTCTTAACAATAACAAGAGATGTTGTAATATTAATCCATGTTGCTGCTACTGCACCGATTACGATCGTTCCAACCATGATAATCGCTTCTCGTATGGCCATTGCAGTCTCACCGACGACGAGTGCAACTGCTTTTTCACCAAGATTATATCCTTTGTAGTATAAGAAACGCATTCCAAATACAGAAATCAAGTTCCATGCTACGATATAAAAGATTGCTCCTACAGGGCTTCCGTTTGTTGACATACTAAGTGCGATACCAAGTAATAATGGAATCAGTGTTCCTACAACGATGGAATCTCCGATTCCAGCTAATGGTCCCATTAATCCGGCACGGATACCATTAATCAGGTCACTATCTACTTCTTCCCCATTTGCTCTTGCTTCTTCAAGACCTGCTGTAACTCCAACAACTAATGATCCACCTAACTGTGGTTCTGTATTGAAGAAACTTGAATATGTACTTAATGCTTCTTTTTGTTCTTCATTTGTATCATATAATTCTTCGATCAATGGTAACATAGAACACATATATCCAAATGTCTGCATATGTTCATATGTAAAACATGTCAGATGTCCATGAAACCATAACCAGAAGGATTTGTTTAACGCTTTTTTAGATAATTTTTTCGCTGCCATATTAGATGTCCTCCTCTTCTTCAAAGTCATCATCAGCTGCTACTACAACATGTTTTGCTGCAATTGCTTTTACCTGATAGTAAATCCATGCCATGAATCCACCGATGATCGCTGCTGCTACAAGGTTACATCCCATAACTGCTGCTAATGTAAATCCAAACATGAAGATCAGAATATCAATCGGACGGTTTGCTACCTGTTTTAATAAGATTGCAATACCTACGCAAGGAAGAAGGCTTCCAAGTGTTAAGATTGTCATCATGAATACTCCATCCATTGGAAGATAAGTCTGGATAACTTTGATCATGTCTGATCCAAGATATGTAATAATAAATGTTGGAATGAAAGAACAGATAATATGTGAGATCCATGGAAGTCCCATATCAACCGCATATAATTTCTTTAATTTTCCTGATTCTAGACACTTCCATCCATATGCCTGCCAGATCAGATTCATCGTTGCTGTTCCATACATTAAAACTGTACCAAGAGTTCCTACTGTTGATCCAAGAGCTGTTGCCATAGAGGTAGCTTTCGCTCCTGTAAGTCCCATGTTTGTGATCGCAATGATTGACAGTGGTACCCCAATGTAAGAAATCGCTCTTACATCCGCTGCAACTGCTCCACCAGGTGTGATCAGTGCGATATATACAATCTGGATTGCAGCTCCGGCAATAATTCCAGTTGCAACATCACCCATGATCAGTCCACAAATCAAACCTCCAACTAATGGACGACCTAATGTATAGTTTCCAACAACAGTTCCACCCATACCAGGCAAAGATGCCAGGCAGGCGAAAATTCCAAATAATGTAGCTTGCCAAATTGAAACGCTCATTTTCTCTCTCCTTTCGTGATCGGTTATCCTTTAGTATCCAAATTTACCTCTGAATTTTTCCCATGTTCCGATCGATGCTTCTTTTACTAATGCAAATTCAATCTCAAATCCAGCCTGATACATTCTTTCAAAAGCTTCTGCTTCATCCTGCGTGATAGACTGGTTATTTCCAAGTTTGACTGCACCTGGACGGTCTGGGCATGGCCCTACGATAACTTTTTTAATCGGTGTAGCAAATTTAAAATCTACTAATAATTCCGCCATATCCACAGAGTTCTTTGTGATTAGGAAGTACTGGTCTTTGCTTGTTAATACTTTATCTGCATTTTTCTTAAAATGTTCTTTGTTCCACACGAATGTCTTCTTTGAGCTTGCACCTTTAAATGCGGATACTAAAAGTTTATTTCCTGCTGCTGCATCATTGACACCAATCAGTCCTGTGCAAGGATATTCATTTGCCCAGCGCGTAACCGTCTGTCCATGAATAATTCTGTCATCGATTCGAATAAATGAAATTGCCATATATATTCTCCTTCCTGATCCTTTGATCAGATTTCATCGTCTTCGTCTGTTTCTAATACAAAACGTTTTGCCTGTGTATCGGCTAAAACAAGTTCATCAAGTTTATCCAGTGTTGTCGAATCTTTCGTCATAACTACGTTGATCGCTAATGGAAGATTCATTCCTGTATAGATCACACAATGTTCTAACATTTCCATCTCTCCTAAAACAGCAATCACATTCGTCAATGGAGAACCTCCTGGCAGATCTGAAAGAATAATGATCTCGTCCTTTTGTGGATCGATCACTTCTAATTTCTTCTTGAGATTCTCAACGTATTTATCGGTGTCCATACCATTTTCCAGATTGCAGTACATAAGGTCTGGTGTGTCGGAAGCAAACATTGTCAATGCATCATGCAATCCTGGTGGAAATTGTCCATGTCCAACCATGAGTAAATACTTCATCTTGTTCCTCCTTCTCATCATGTATAAATTCACTTTGATACCATACATATGACTGGGCCTTGTCATATGTATCAAATGTATGATACATTTTTTATGTATTGAATTATATACATGGATAACGACTCTTGTCAAGAGTTTTTTGTGCATTTTATATATTTAGTATGCAAAAAAAAGACAGGATTCGTATGATTTTTTGTATTCATACAATCCTGTCTCTGAATCTTTCTTCTATATTAATCCCGCCGAAAATTGCGCTGGATATTTACTGGATTTTTTCCTGCTGTCTGATTTTTATATAATTCTAATTGAAAGACATTTCGATCGGAACGGCTAGTTGATTCTGTATATTCATAGATTAACCCTGTCTCGGTGTGTGAGATTCGTTTAATCCTAAATGCTGGAATATTTTCCTGACATCTTAAAATCTTTCGTTCATCTTCTGTCATATTCACAGCTTCGATCGTCTCTGTCGCATGATATGGTTCTAAACCATAAAGACTATCAAGAATATAGTACAATGAAATGGATGAAAAATCATACGCTTCGATTCCATTACATAGATAATATGGGATATATGTATGCTCCACGAGCATCGGCTCATTATTTCCACAACGTATTCTGTGAAGATAAAATACTTTTCTCTGTTCTTTTGGAAGCTGAAGTTTCTCTCTGACTTCTTCTGGTATCTTTGATAATACTTCTGCATTCAGAACAACAGAAGATGCCTGAGCTCCAATATCATGCATGCTTTCTGTAAAGTTGTATAAATAGTTGATCGGACGTTTCATTCGGTTGTCCGCAACATAGGAACCTTTTCCTCTATATCTTACAAGCAATCCCTCGTCCAGTAACTCTGCCATAGCAAGTCTTACGGTTGATCTGCTGACATTTAGCTCATTGCAGATCGTGACTTCCGGGATCATCTGATCTCCCTCTTTCAAGATGCCCATCTGGATCATTCGTTTCAGGTAATTTGATATCTGTTTATACATTGGCTCTGAACTTGTTGAGTCAAGTTTAAATGTCTTTTTAAAATAATCTAAATCCATGGGTATTTCCTTTCTGCTAATTTATTAGTTTTATTCTATCACACTTCTTTGTCTTTAGTATGCTTAATTTTTTCTTTCTTGTCAATTTTTTGTATGAATTGTATTGAATGTATGATACATTTATGTTACTATGTACTCAGAAAGAAACAATTTATATAACTATATGCTCTTTATCGAGTGTATTTTAAATTTATGGAGGTATCATTATGAATAATCCATCACAATCAATCCACTGGACGCATCGTGCAGCGAGTATCTTCCAGATCATATTTGGCATCGTTGGTTTTATTGCTGCTCTGGTCTTTATTCTTCCGATCGCTCGTCCGATCATCACCGTTTTTTTATGTATCTTGTGTATTTATGAACTACTGCTTGGTATAATGAACTTATCATTATTAAACAAAAAATCTTATTCCAGATTTTTAAAACCTTGCGCACAGTTCTTAGATCATTATCAACATTCCGGTTCTTCCAGAAAGAACTAATACCTTGAAAGGAGAGTTATATTCATGAGAAACTTTTTAGAATTTATCCCACAAACAGATGATATCGATCTTTCTCGTATTGATCGTTTCCAGAAGAAAATGTCAAACCGTGTTGCAAGTATCTGTAGTGAACGTGCTGTTTTATACACGGAAAGTTTTAAACAAACAGAAGGTGAGCCTTACATTCTGCGCAAAGCAAAAGCTTTTGCTCATACACTGGCTCATATGACTGTTTATATCGAATCTGACAGCCTGATCTTTGGAAATCAGGCAAGTTCTAACTTTGCTGCCCCTGTCTTTCCTGAATTTTCGATCGACTGGGTCGTCGATGAACTGGATGGAACCAATGGAGCCACTGCTTTTGACAAGCGAAGCGGCGATGTCTTCCAGTGTTCCGAACAGGTAAAAAAAGATATCCGCGAAATCGCTCCTTACTGGCATGGCCATACACATCAGGATGAAGTCGCTTCCAACCTTACCGATGAGATTCGTGATGCTTCTACTCAGGGAGTTTTACATCTTGGCGGTATCTCAAGTTCCGGAGATGGACATATCGTTCCAAAACATGAGCTTGTCCTTGGACGTGGTTTCCGTTCTATCGCTGATGAAGCAAGAGAAAAGATGGCTGATCCTTCTATGAGTGATTCACAGAAAGTATTTTATGAATCTGTTGCAATTTCATTAGAAGGCGCACTTTATTTCTTCAAACGTTATGCCGATGTTGCACGTAAGATGGCAGAATCTGCTGATAACGAAAAACGTAAAGAAGAACTTCTTGCCATGGCTGATATGGCTTCTACTATGATGGAACAACCTGCACGTTCTTTCTGGGAAGGATGTGAAGTCTGCTACATGGTTCATATGCTGCAGATGATTGAATCTAACGGACATTCTTTCTGCTATGGACGTTTTGACCAGTATATGTATGATCTTTATGAGAAAGATATTGCTTCTGGTAAGATTTCCAAAGAAAAAGCTTTGGAATATATCATTCATATGTTCTTAATGAACAGTACTAATAATAAAGTCCGTGGTTATGGACATACAAAATTCTCTCAGGGATATCCTTTATATTCCAACCTTGTTGTCGGTGGTTATAAAAAGGACGGAACGGATGGAACCAATGATCTTTCTTACCTCTGTGTTGAGGCAATGAACATGACTGCTATGGCAGAACCAAACTTCTCCATGCGTTATAATAAGACAACACCTGTTGATCTTCTTCGTCTGGCTGCCCGCCTGATCCGTACTGGATGCGGTATGCCTTCCATGTTTAATGATGAAGTTGCAGTCAAAGGTCTTGTAGATCTTGGAATTCCTCACGAGGATGCTCTTGATTATTGTCCGATCGGCTGCGTGGAAACTGGTGTCCCTGGTATGTATGGACATCGTGCAACTGGTATGACTTATGTCAACTGGGGAAAAGTTCTTGAGATCGTCTTAAATCATGGAAATGATCCAAAAACAGATATCAAACTGATCGACCTTGGTGACAAAGAGTATGCTTCTTACGATGAAGTATGGGCTGCATGGGAAAAAGCCTTAAAATATTATTCTGATCTTGCGGTTGAATCCGATGCGATCTGTGACCGTGCGCTTGTAACTTACGATGCAGATCCATTTGCTTCCTGCTTTATCGATAACTGCATGGCACTTGGCAAGACTTTAAAAGAGGGTGGATGTAAATATGATGTCATCTCCCAGTCCAACATTGGTCCATGTATCGTTGGTAACAGTCTCGCTGTTGTGAAAAAATTAGTATTTGAAGACAAAACTTTAAGCATGGACGAATTAATGAAAGCCATGGCTTCTGACTGGGCAGGTGAAGAAGGTATGCGCATCCACAAGATGGTCATGAACGTTCCAAAATTCGGAAACGATGAAGACTATGTTGATGAAATCGTCGCTGATGTCTTCCATTCTTATTTAAAATTACTGCCAGATTACCATACAGAGAGAACTGGAAAAGGTCCTGAAGTTTCCTGCTATACAATGTCTACAAGTAATATTACATCTTATGTACCAAATGGTTTTGATGTCAATGCAACCCCAGACGGACGTTATGCCGGAACTCCTTTAAATGAAGGATGTTCTCCAACACAGGGAACCGATACTCACGGACCGACTGCTGTTATCAACTCTGTATCCAAACTTCCAAATGATCAGGTTGCTGCCGGACAGCTGTTAAATATGCGTTTTGCTTCCGGAGCACTTGCTGGGGAAGAAAACTTAATGAAATTTGTTGCTTTCTTACAGGCTAGTGTGTTAAAAGGCATTTACCATAACCAGTTTAATGTCCTATCCACAGAGACACTTAGAAAAGCACAAAAAGATCCTGACAATTACCGTGATCTGATCGTTCGTGTTGCCGGTTATTGTGCCCAGTTTGTATCACTGATGCCGGAAGCTCAGGAAGCGATCATTGCACGTACTGAAAATGAATGGAGCTGATCAAAATGAAAGAAGGTTTTATCTCCACCTTACAATCTTATTCTACGAAAGATGGTCCTGGAATCCGCACGACTGTCTTCTGCATCGGATGTAACCTGCGCTGCGCATGGTGTGCAAACCCAGAGCTTATGCTCCCCGGTGAAAAATACATGTATTTTAAACAACGCTGTATCCGGTGCGGTTCCTGCATCAAACACTGCCATGGTGAAATATCCATGGCAGAAAATGGATGCGTGATCGATCGTGCCAATATAGATATGGACACTCTAAGGCAATGTGAAGACGTCTGTCCAAAATCTGCATATGAAAAAGTAGGAACCAGGATCACATCTGCTGCCCTTGCCCCAAAGTTACTGCGTGACAAAGAATTCTACACAGTCTCCGGCGGCGGTGTGACCTTCTCAGGTGGAGAAGCTGGACTTCAGGCTGATTTTGTCTATGAAACCGCCAAACTCCTTCGCAAGGAAGGTGTTCCTGTAACTTTAGATACCGCAGGACTGATCAAATGGGACATTTTATCCCATTTGTTAGAAGAAATCGATCTTGTCCTATACGACATCAAATCCATCGACGAACAGATTCACAAAAAATGTACCGGTGTCAGCAACCAGCTGATCCTTGATAATGCAAAAAAGATTGCAGATATCCCCAAACCAATGTGGATCCGAATGGTTCTGGTACCAGACTGGAATGATGATCTTGATGATATCAAAAAACGTTTCGAATTTATAAAATCATTAGGTCCTGCCGTAAAACGTGTTGATGTTTTAAAATACCATACACTTGGCGAAGGGAAATATTACAGCTTGGGAATGGAATATCCAATCGCACCTGGAACTGTATGTTCTGATGAATTTATTGACAAAGTATCCGAGATTGCTGATATGGTAGGTATTCCAATTAATATTGAAAATTAAAAGAACCTGCTTATCCATTTTGCAATACCAAAAGAAGGATTTTCAAAAGCTTACACAACTTTGAAAACCCTTCTTTTTAATTATTACTAATATGCTTTTACTGATTTAACTTTTGAATATGTTCCATATACCTTCTTGTTTGTAGAATCATAATAGTAATAGCGAACCTGTACATAATACTTCTTACCTTTTTTCAGTCCTGTTTTGGTATATGTATTTTTAGCTAATCCTGTTGTTTTATATTTTGCAGCTTTCATCTTTTTATTTGTAGAATAGCGGAATCTAAATCCTCGCTTTTCTCCATATTTATTTGTGTATTTGATAGATTTTGCTACAAATCCTGTTCCTTTTCCAGATTTTCCTTTCAAAGATGATAGTTTTGCTGTTTCCACTTTGAATTTCACAAATTTTGCTTTTAGCACAATGTTTTTATCTGAAGCAGGTACTTTGTTAACAACTTTTCCTTTATACGTCCATCCTGCAAATACATAACCTTTCTTACCAGCAGATTTATATTTTGTTTTGTTCCATCCAGGTAATTTAATTCCAGCATTTGTTTTATTTATTGTTGTAACAGTTTTTCCACCATTACCTTTTAATGTTACTGAAATTGTTTTTGGTGTTTCTGTCGGTTTTGTTGGTTCTGTTGGTTCCGTTGGTTTTGTTGGTTCTGTTGGTTTTGTTGGTTCCGTTGGTTTTGGTGTTTCCGTCGGTTTTGTTGGTTCTGTTGGTTCTTCTTTTTTATCTACATATAAGTTCTTGAAACTAACTGCACCATCCCATAAACCAAGTCCCATATATCCAGTTTTGATATCAAAGAAATCTTTGTCTGACTCTTTATTTGCATCAAAAGTATAATTTAAGCATTCCTTATCATCTACATATACTTTCACTGCATTTGCTTCTTTTTCAATCTTCACATGATGATATGCTCCATCACTAATGCTAGAAGACATCTCTCCTACTGCAATATCACCATCTTTATACATTCTGAACAAGCGCACTCTGTTACTACCTGGAACAAACTGAAGACAATATGCTCCATTTGGATCCGTTGATTTTGATGCAAAAATTAAATTAACTAATCCTTTTTCAAAGGACATATCCGCTTCTATTGTTGATTTTTCATTAACTACCGCATCTTCAGACATATAAAAATCATTTGCAGACTGGTTGGAATCTGATAACACTTCTCCATCAATCGTCCAATTACCACTTACATTTACAAATTTCTTAATGTTTGTTTTGAAGTTATTTTCTTTTACATTAATCGTAAATATCTTTTTCTTTGATGGATCTGATTTACTCGATGCAGTAACTGTTGCTTTTCCTGATTTTAATGCTGTTACAACTGCTTTTCCATCTGACTCTTTGATACTTACAACATCTTTTCCTTCTGTAACATCCCATGTTATCGTCTGATCCATAGAAATTGGAAATACATATGCACTTAATTCTACACTATCACCAGCATATAATATCTGGTTCTCATTCTGCATAGATCCAACAGATTCCACATCTGTCAATTCTTCCTTATCTGTCCAAATTGACTTCATTGGATAAATATCAATATCTGCTTTTACAGGATCACCTTCTACTAGAACAGATGCTCCTAAACTTGTTGGTGTTGGGAATATCTGGTTCGCTCCTGCTGCTGTATTATTACTGCTAAATACTTCGACACTGGCTTTGTCTACATAAATATGTAATTCTACAGAACCATCTTCATTCTTTTTCACATTAGACTGCTCATTTATTTTTTTGAATTCCTGACTGATAATCTTTCCTGATTTACTTCTATCGATAGATAGTTTCTCATTTTCTAAATCATAAATTACATCGGTATATTCTGTATCATTTTGATTCTTTCTTAGTCTGAACCCAACTTTCTTTGTTTTCTCTGATGGTTTAAATTTAGCAACAATCTCATATGTATCCTTTGCAAAATCCTTTAAGAGATCATTATCTTCTGAAATTGTAACATCTTTATAAGAAATCTTATTTTCTGCATCTCTTAAACTCTCATATTCACTGATTGGTGTCTGTGTTAAAACGTATTTTCCATTTTCCTGTTTTAGTCCTACTTTAAGATTCAGATTATAAGTTCCATTAAAATTCTGTCCTACAGTATCTGCAACTTTATTACAATAATCATCCCATGTATTCATCCAATTTCCTTCAATAATCTCTGGAATCGTTGGATTTTCCTGTGTTCCGAAGTCTTGTACATAATATGTCATTGCTGCATAGGAATCCTTACCAAAGTTCATAACACCGTCACTGTTTTTGTAAGCTTCATCTGCAACAAATTTCCATTTTCCATCAACTTGTTTAAAATCACCGACTTTATAAGATCTTCCACCGCGGGAAAGTACCCATTTCACACCATCTTTTGTTTCAATTGGATAAAGGTCAGGGCATTCTGTATGAAGATCTGCATATGTAGATTCACATTTCCAATCTGTCAGATTGTCTGATGAATAAATACGAAGTGGTCCGCCTGCAATTACCATGAACCATTTATTTTCCCATCTAAAAACTTTAGGATCTCGGAAATCTCTATTGTTTAATGGATCTTTTGACCAGTCTGCTGCAATTTTATTTGTTTTTTTCCAAGTTTTTCCTTCATCTGTACTATAGGCAACTTTAATACGTTGTCCATTTCCATCTGCTGTGATCAATGCAACTAATCCACCTTCATTGCCGTCACCAAAAAGTCCTGATGTATTCTTTTCATCCGCTACAATACATCCTGAAAACATAGCTCCATTTGCATCTGGATATAATGCAATTGGCTGTTCTTCCCAATGGATCAAATCTTTACTTGTTGCATGTGCCCAATGCATTGGCCCCCATTTTGTATCATCATAGAACTGATAGAACATGTGATATGTTCCTTTATACTTAACCAATCCATTTAAATCATTTCCCCATCCGTCCTTTACAGAATAATGATACTGATTTCTGTATGCTTCATTATAATAAGTTTTATCTGCTGCTCGGCGATGCACATTTACACGATATGTTAAAGTTGCTGTCTGTCCATTTTCTCCCTGAACTGTACTCTTTACTGTAATGTAATTCTTACCAACTTTAACTGGAATATTCTTTCCATCGTTATATGTTTTTCCATCATATTCAACCTGTACATCTGCATTTTCATTTTTCTTTTCGATATTCAAGTCTACTGTTTCTGCATTATTCTTTACATACTGAATCATAATTGGTTCTGTGGATGTAAATTGTGCTGCTTTCTCCACATCTCCAGTTGAGGAAGATACCGAGATATTTTTTAACTCTGGTGTGTTTTGATCATTTAATTCTGTATAATAGGTATTTTGGAATGTCATCTCACCATTCCAATTTAATAGACCAAGAGAACCTTCTGTCAAAACAGTACTCTGTCCTTTGTCGTCTTTTTGAAGTGTATAATCACCTGTACTTGCTATCAAAGTATCATTTACATAATAAGAAATCCATGAATCGTAAGCCACTACTTTTAAAGTATATTTCTCATCATCCGTTGCTTTTACTTCTTTTTCATCAATCAACTGATAATCACTATTTTCCTGCCATCGCCAAAACTTGCATTTATGCGAACCTCCATCGATATTTACCGCATAGCATTCTTTATTATCAAGATTATTATTACAACGGAAAATTAATGTTGCTGCACCTTGATTTCTCTTAAATGTTACGTCTGTAGAATATACAAAATTCTTAGCTGTTGTTTTACTGAATGCAAAACAGTCTCCTTTATCAACTGCATTGCTGTACAGACCATCTTTTGTTTCTTTCCAATCACCTTTCTTATAATCAAAACCTGTTAAATTCGTTTGATATCCTTGCGCTGCCTCTTTCTCCTGACTATCTGTTGCAGCATTTACAGTAATCGTTTGATATCCTGTTACTGGTGTTATGGAGGTAACTGTAACAGCTCCTGCCATCATTAGTGCCAATAATCTTGGACTTATTTTTCTCATAATTTTTCCTTCTTTTTTTGTACAAAAAAGGACGATCAAACTATAATCGTCCTTTTCACTCAAAAAACAATAAGTTCTTATACCTATGCTTTAATCAATTGTATAATCTTATCTATGTTTTCTTTGCCTCTCTTTATCCCAAGTCCTATGACAACACAAAGTATCACACTGATGATCGTAATGATCACTCCAGCTACACCAAATACTGTAAATGGCATTTTACTTTGGGCACCTAGTCCCCAATACGCAAGTATGATTCCGATAGAAGATAGAATAATGAGATTGCGAATCCATTTTTTGAGGTTATTAAGCATTTGTGTCTGAAATTCAATTTCTTTTAGCTGCTGTGCTCTTGTTTGTGTTGTCATAATATACTTCCTTTCTTAGTATTTTAATCCTGGGTTAAAGAATCCGATCATAACTCCGATAAATGCTACAACTACTAAGATCAACATTGTAACAACTGGAGATACTTTTTTCTTTGACATTAACCACCAACAGAAGATTACAAAAGCTGCTGTTAAGAATCCTGGATATACTCCGTCTAACTGATTCTGAAGATTTAAGAATTCTTTTCCTGCACTGTTTACAAGATGGAATGATGTTTTTACTGATACCCATGTTGCTGCTACAGATCCAACAACCATTGTTCCTAACATAACGATTGCTTCACGGATCGCGGTTGCTTGCTCACCAACCAGGATATCTACGGCTTTTCCACCCAGTTCATATCCTTTGAAGTATAAGAACTTCATTCCAAATGCCATGATCAAGTTCCATGCTACGATATAGAAGATCGGTCCTACGACAGATCCACCTGTTGATAATCCCAGTGCGATACCAAGTAAGATAGGAATTAATGTACCTACAACTAAGGAATCACCAATACCTGCTAAAGGTCCCATAAGACCGGCACGGATACCATTGATTGCTTCTGCATCGATATCTTCATTTCCATTTGCTTTTGCTTCCTCAAGACCAGCTGTGATACCTACGATGATAGATCCAACCTGTGGTTCTGTATTAAAGAAAGCTGTGTATGTATTCATTGCTTCTTTCTGTTCTTCTTTTGTATCATATAACTCTTCTACCAATGGAAGCATTGCACACAGATAACCAAATGTCTGCATATGTTCCTGAGAGAAACATGTTAAGTTTCCATAAGCCCAGTTACGGAATGATTTATTTAACGCTTTTTTAGATAGTTTTTTCTCTGCCATATTAAATATCCTCCTCGTCATCATCGTCAAAGGAACCGCCAGAAGCTAAGGCTGCTTCTTTTGCTCTGATTCCTACCATTTTAATGTTGTAGTAAATAATTGCGAACATTGCTGCTACAACTGTTACTGATACAAGGTTTAATCCCATACTTGCTGCTAATGTAAATCCGAAGAAGAATGGTATAAAGTCAACTGCTTTTGTTACTACCTGTTTTAATAAGATCGCAATACCTACGCAAGGAAGCAAGCTACCTACTGTAAACAGTGTTTTCATTGCAATTCCATCCATTGGTAATGTTGTTTTGATCGCTTCTACAACTGGAACTCCTAATTTACACATTACAACTGCTGGTAAGAAACTGCAGATGATATGAGAAATCCATGGAAGAACCATATCTACAACGTATAATCTCTTGAATTCACCTTTTTCAACGGCCTGCCATCCAATGTGCTGCCATACAAGGTTGATCGTTGCTGTTCCATAGAATAATACTGTACCGATTGTTCCTACCATTGCTCCAAATGATGTTGCCATGGAGATACCTTTTGCTGATGCAGGATCTAATCCGTATGAATTTAATGCTAACATTGCCAGTGGAATACCGATATAAGATACGGCACGAACGTCTGCTGATACAGTTCCTCCTGGTGTAACCAATGCGATATATACAACCTGCATTGCCGCACCGACTAAAACACCTGCCTGAATATCTCCAAGTACGATACCACAGACAAGACCTGCAACTAATGGTCTTCCTAATGTGTAGTTACCAATGGTTGTACCTCCCATACCAGGCATACTGGATAAGCAGGCAAAAATACCTAAAATGATTGCTTGTAACCAACTAATTGTCATAATAGTTTCTCCTCTCTATTGGTTTTTTAGTTAAATCCAAACTGACCTCTGAATTTGTCCCATGTTCCGATGGACGCTTCTTTGATCAGTGCAAATTCGATTTCATAACCAGCTTTGCTGATCGCTTCTAAAGCTTCTGCTTCTTCCTGTGTAATAGATTGGTTATTACCAAGTTTGACAGCTCCTGGTCTGTCATTACATGGTCCTACGATTACTTTCTTTACATCACTTGGAACAAATCCATCATCCACTAAGATCTTCTTCATCTGGATTGGATCTTTTGTGATCAGGAAGTAATTGTCTTTGCTGTCTAATACTTTCTGGTTTTTCTTTTTCCATGCTTCATATGTCCAAACAAATGTTTTCTTTGTGCTGGCACTCTTGTATGCCATCTTAAGTGCATCTGTTGTTGCTGCTTTGTCGTTCACTGCGATCAGCCCATCGCATGGATACTCTAGTGACCAACGTGTTACTGTCTGACCATGGATCATACGGTCATCAATTCTTAAAAATGAAACTGACATATTTTTTTCCTCCTTAAAATTTAAATATCGTCTTCTTCATCATCGTTTGCTGGTGTCATAACAAATTCTTTAACTGCATCTTTTGCCTCATTGATCAAGCTGTCTTTTAGCATGTCTGTGTCTACGCCGTCTTTCATTAATGTTGCTGTCAATGCCATTGCCAGGTTCATTCCACCAAAGATCACTGTCTGACCGATCAGTCCTTTGTTTGATACCTGTTCAATTGCATTTGTAAGAGGTGATCCA
>OLRS01001670.1_pt1 | contig 20486 bp, 17 predicted proteins | sample 1673171 | NCBI WGS metagenome assembly OLRS01 (sample SAMEA3136762, study PRJEB25190) | human gut metagenome | biome: human gut; feature: human-associated habitat; material: faeces | place: Austria | collected 2013
AAAACTCCATCAGCTTGACAAAGATTGCCGCGCCGCATACGTAGATAAACATTTTAAAATCTTCCTTTCCTACTACAAAGTAGACAATGATAGCGGCAAGTGCCAATATCATGAAAAGGATGTTCAATACGTTTCTTATTTTATCGGGATTCATCGTCGTTTCGTTATTTGATTATTTTTTCTTCCAGAGCAGTTACAATTTCATCCGGATCGGGAACAATACCGCCGAGACGTCCGAAATGTTCTACTTTTACTTTACCATTGACAGCCAGACGGACATCTTCAATCATCTGTCCGGCATTCAATTCTGTAACGAGCATACCTTTCACTTTGTCAGCGTAAGCGGCAATGGCTTTGGTCGGGAACGGCCACAAAGTGATGGGGCGAAGAATACCTACTTTGATTCCTTTTTCGCGGGCGAGTTCCATTGCTTTCTGACCGATACGTGCCATGGAACCGAAAGCTATGATCAGATATTCTGCATCTTCGCAGTTGATTTCTTCGAAGCGTACTTCGTTTTCCTCAATCTGTTTGTATTTAGCCTGGAAACGGATGTTGTTGATTTCCATTGCTTCCGGCTTCAGTTCGAGTGAAGTAATAATATTCGGTTTACGACCTTTCGCTTTTCCGGTAGCAGCCCACGGACATTGTTCGATAACTTCTGCATCGGTGCGGCGTGGCTTCTGTGCAGGAAGAACTACTTTTTCCATCATCTGTCCGATTACACCGTCGGCAAGGATGATAGCCGGGTTACGGTATTTGAAAGCAAGCTCGAATCCGAGTGCAACGAAATCCGCCATTTCCTGTACGGATGCCGGAGCAAGGGCAATCAGTCTGTAGTCACCGTGACCGCCTCCTTTCACTGTCTGGAAGTAGTCCGCCTGACTCGGCTGGATGGTTCCCAATCCGGGGCCGCCGCGCATTACGTTTACAATCAGACAAGGAAGTTCGGCACCTGCGATGTAGGAGATACCTTCCTGTTTCAGACTCACGCCGGGACTTGAGGAAGAGGTCAATACCATCTTTCCACTACCTGCGCCTCCATATACCATATTGATAGCTGCCACTTCACTTTCTGCCTGGAGAACTACCATGCCGGTTGTTTCCCACGGTTTCAGTTCGGCAAGCGTTTCCAGTACTTCCGATTGGGGAGTAATAGGATATCCGAAGTATCCGTCCGCACCGCAACGGATAGCTGCGTGGGCGATGGCTTCGTTTCCTTTCATTAATACAACTTCTTCTGCCATATTCTTTTTCTTTTATTCTACTTTTACTTTATACACTGAGATACATCCGTCGGGACAAACCATTGCACACGAGCTGCATCCGTTGCAGGTATCTTCTTTTACTTGCCAGGCATAGTTATAGCCTTTCATATTCACCTCTTTGTTGAGGGCGATTACATCGAGCGGACACGCTACTACACATAGGTTGCATCCTTTGCAACGCTCCGTGTCGACTACGATTGCTCCTTTAATTTTTGCCATAATCTCTATTTTATTACGTTATCTTTGAATTCGGTTATTGATTATACATATCTTTGTGGTAGAAATTCAGGATATCTATCGCCATTGTTCTGGCTTGAACAGCGGGGCTGTCGGGATTAAGATCGATAGCATACTGGTAGTTATCCAGCGCCTGCTTCCAATCTCCTTTTTTTCGGTAGGCATTTCCCCGTAAATAGTAGAGCATATCTTTATCTTTCTCGACAGAATCGTCTTGGAGAAGTTGGTCCAGTTGCTTGATTGCTATGTCCACATCCCCTTGATTGATAAGCTCTTTTAGGTTGTCTATTTGCTCCATTTTCTTTCGTCTTTCGGGATTCTGAATCGCAAAGATAGTTTTTATTTATGTAAATGGGGGAAAATGAGAAAGGAAATTTACCTCCTTTTGTTTTTATTGCATATTGGGTGAATAAATAATCAATATTAAATATGCCTTAAGATAATTCTTGAGTATAAAAGACAGAATTAGAGAAGATGTATTTATGTTAATGACAGGTAAAACCGTATATTTGCAAGCCGTTTATCTGCAAACAATGCATAGGCGGTAAGGTGAATAACATCTTTATTTATGTGCAGAATCAAAGAATAATATGGAAATAAAAGAACGTATACAGTTGCTGCTGTCCGAAATGAACAGGGGGGTATATGAGAAAGAGGCTGAAATCGGTTTGTCTTTGCTGGCTGCTTTGGCGGGCGAAAGTATTTTGTTGCTGGGACCTCCTGGGGTGGCAAAGTCGATGGTGGCCCGTCGGTTGAAGAGAGCTTTTGTAGATGCAAGGGCATTTGAATACCTGATGTCTCGTTTCTCCACACCTGATGAGATCTTTGGTCCGGTGAGCATCAGCCGTCTGAAGGAATCGGATAAATACGAGCGTGCTGTGGATGGGTATCTGCCTACAGCGGATGTCGTGTTTCTGGATGAAATATGGAAAGCCGGTCCGGCTATTCAGAATACGTTGCTGACAGTCATCAATGAAAAGCTGTTTCGGAACGGAGATACGGAACTGAAACTTCCGTTGAAGCTGCTGGTGGCTGCCAGTAATGAGCTGCCTACGCAGGGAGAAGGACTGGAAGCTTTGTGGGACCGTTTCTTGATTCGCATTATCAGCACCTGCGTGAAACAGGAGGAAGCATTCTATCAGATGTTGCTGGACGATGGTGACGAAGAAGAACAGGAAGTATGCCGGTGGCAGATTTCGGATGAGGAATATGCCGGATGGCAGAAAGAGATACGGCAGATCAAGGTGTCTGTCGAAGTCCTGTCCTGCATCACAGAAATTCGTAAGAATCTGGAGAAAGTTGAGATTCAAGGCTCGGAAGTACATCGGAATGTCTATGTGAGCGACCGTCGCTGGAAGAATATCGTGAAGCTGCTGAAAGCTTCTGCTTTCATTCATGGTCGGAAGGAAGTCTGCCTGACAGATTTATTACCTGTTTACCACTGCTTGTGGAATGAACCGGAAGAGTGTGCGGATATCCGGCAGATCGTTGTCCGTGCGCTGTTTGTTCCTTATGTGAAGGAGATAGCCGCTATCAACTTATCATTAAAGTCGGACCTGAAAGTGAGCCGCGTGCGTGAAGCATTGGAGAAAGCCCGTCAGAAAGGTGACCGCAGGGACGATGATTTGATGATCATCGATCATTTCTACTATCAGATAGAGAATCATGGTACGGGAAATACCTACATATTTATTGTGGATTATAAGAATCTGAAAGAATACAGTCCGAAGGATGTTCCTGCAACAGGAGTCATGTATGCCGATCCGCTGAATCCGAAGCGAACGATTATACGTACTTTTTCGGATGCCACCAAAATGAAGGAACAAGGTGCCGAAAGGGTGACACTTTACAGGGATGAGAAGAATCTTTATATCAATGGTGTCCGCTTTCCGATGCGTCGGCTGAAGAGGGGAGAGCAACAGCAGTTGTGGCTGGGCAATATGACTCTCACCGACCGGGATTATGAGACGGAGTTGGAGACAGCCCATGACCGGATTGAGAAATTAGTAAAAGACTTGTCTGAGAATATTTTTATTTCCGAAGAAGATAAAAAAGGGGTGGCACAATATGTGGCGACCCTTCGTAAAGAGATTGCATGGGCACGTGTGGATGTCCGTAAACTGAGATACGGCGATGAGTCTTAGATATGATGCTGCATTTTATGTGCAGGTGCTGGATAAGTATGTAGCGACCGGAGAGTGTGCGGAGGCGGATAACGAACCGCTGTACGCTTACCTGCTTTCCGTCATGAACGATCCGATGATAAAGATACAAGTCCTGAGTGATGAACTTTGTGCCCGAATCTTTTACGATGCAATGAGCCAGTTTATCCGTCTGAATCTGGAAAAGCAAAAGTACAATATGCAGAAAAGCCAGTCGGAACAGCAAGGAATGGAACTTGTGCTGGAATGGTCCGAGACCAAGCGGAAAGACGGGTGGCAGGCTTTACTACAGGAGGTTGCCGACAAACATGAAGGTAATGGTTTCGACAAGGCATTTTATCAGGGCAGTTCGGCAATGAAGGGAAATATGCGGATGAGGAAGTCTGGGAGAGGATGGTGGACGACTGGAAAGAGGCTTTCCAACGGGATTTGCAGGAGCAAAAGGAAAAGGAGATAGAACAGCGCAAAGATGATTTCGAACGCAGACTTCATGCCAATCTCAGGAATATCCCCGGATATATCCGGCAAAATAACATAGAGAAAGACGAGTTCTATCAGGCTTGGGGCTTGATGAGCGGTATGTGGAATACGGTGGATTTTGAGCGGATACGCAAAATTGTCCGCATTCAGAAAGAATATCCGGAAGTGGTCAAGGTTGCCAATAAGATGGGGCGTATGGCTGACGATGAAGGACAGGAGCAGCTACATGTCGCGCAGGGGAATGTATATAAGATGGAGCATTCTTCTAAAAGTGACATTTTGGGTATCACAGTAGGGAATGACCTGAACGCATTGCTTCCTACAGAACTGGCGCATTGTGCCGATGATGAGCTGGAAGACTTGTTTGTCTATAAATATGTTACCCGAAAACTTCAGACCTTCCGCTATAAATCCGAGATCATGCAACCGGCACGGCGACTGGAAATAAAGCCTGCTACGCAGAAAGGACCGATGATAGTCTGTCTGGACACTTCCGGAAGCATGGTCGGGAAACCGGAAAAGATTGCATATTCGCTGCTGATTAAAATATTGGAAATAGCTGACAGGCAACGTCGGGACTGTTTCCTGATTGCCTTTTCTGTATCCATCAATCCGATTGATGTGCGGAGAGAGAGGGCGCGGCTGCTTGAATTTTTCTCCACCACCTCTTGTGGAGATACGGATGCTACCCGAATGCTGCAAGCTATCTTCCGGTTGCTTCAGTCAAAAAAGGAGTATATGAATGCGGATGTGTTATGGATCAGTGATTTTAAGATACCTTTATCCGTGCCGGAACTGACTGACAAGATGCTGGAATATAGAAAAGTGGATACGCATTTCTACGGTCTGCAACTTGGGATTGCGGAGAATGAATGGAGTCCTTTCTTCGACCGTATTTATAGAATTGATTATACTCCTTCCCGACGTTACTGATTGTTTTTTGGAGGATTCGGTTTATTTGCTTAAATTGCCACCGGATATAAAGTACATCTTTCAAATGCAATAAAACGATGTTAGATATTATTCTGATTATACTAGGTGTGTTATGCCTCATTACCGGACTGATGGGATGTATTCTTCCCTTTCTACCCGGTCCTCCCGTTGCTTATTTGGGATTGGTCCTTCTTCATTTTACGGATAAGGTTCAATACACTACCACACAACTTATTGTATGGCTGCTGATTGTTCTTGTCGTGCAAGTCTTGGACTACTTCACCCCTATGCTTGGCAGCAAGTATAGCGGTGGTAGCAGATGGGGCAATTGGGGATGTATCATCGGGACCCTTATCGGCCTTCTTTTCCTGCCTTGGGGAGTGATTTTCGGTCCGTTCTTGGGAGCAGTTATTGGCGAATTGCTAGGGAATAAAGAGTTTTCTCAAGCACTTAGATCGGGGGTAGGATCATTGATTGGATTTCTACTGGGAACATTCCTGAAATTTGTAGTTTGTGGCTATTTCTGTTATCAGTTTATAGTCGGGTTTATTCGATCATAGAATTCGTTTTGTACGGATTTGAATTATAAGTTTTTGCTTCTTTTCGGAACAAAAAGGGGCAAAACTCGACCTCGCCAACAAAGAAACGACATTCCGTATTCAGTCCTTTCAGCCTTGTCCGCAAATGCCCAGTCAGAAGGGGATAGCGGCTGAAGGGGGCATTTTATACCCTGTCTTTAGGAGCTTCTGAACGGTGCAAGTGGCTTCAGTTCCTTCAGCCTGAAAAATAATCCATTCGAACGTCGGTAGTTACTGACTTAATAGAGCCTGTGTTTATCTCAAACAAAGGTTCTGTTTGGAATAAACACAGGCTCTGTTTGAGGTAAACAGACCTTCTGTTTTTTATCTGAACTATTGGTTAGTTTATTGATTTGAAGTAAGCCGGTATCCCACCAATCTTACCCTCGGTGTTGAGTACCCTTCGCCTCGGTACTGAGTGACGTTTAGCGCCGAGCTTATAAAATTCACCTCGCATGCGGAGTAGCTACAACTTGCATGCAAAGAGCTATAACCAATTAACTATGGATTTATTATTGAGGATGAAAGGACTGAAGCCACTTGCACCGTTTAGAAGCTCCTAAAGACAGGGTACAAAATAGTGCCTTCAGCCGCTATCCCCTTCTATCAAGTCGTTTGCGAGTAAAACTGAATAGTCTGAATACTGAAAGTACTCCAATTGTAGCAATGGCATTTTTATTATTTTCATCCTATTCGAGTACTAAATTGATGTATGCCCGTCCTAACTATAATAGCACATTGAGTTTGTACCATGAAAAAGACAATCGTTGTTCTTCTTTTTATGGCTTCTTTAGGTTTATTTTCCGTTCTCGTCGCAGGCGAGGTTTATGTTTCTCCGCATGGGAGTGACAGGAATGCAGGTACCAAAGAAGCTCCTTATCTTACCTTGAATCGCGCCATCAAGCAGGCTCGTGAATGGAGAAGGCTGAATCGTCCCGAGGCGGCCGGAGGAATTTGTATCTGTTTGGAAGACGGGGTTTATGCACAGTCCGCTCCTTTGTTTATCCGACCGGAGGATAGCGGCACGCCCGATTCTCCGACACTCATCCGTGCGGTGGAGAATGCGCATCCTGTCATCAGTGGCGGAGTGGCAGTGACCGGATGGAAGAAGGGATGTGATGATCCTCGGATTACAAAGGAATTAAGATCAAAAATATGGGTGGCAAAGGCGCCATCCTTTGGAAATAGAATCGTAGAAACCCGCCAGATGTGGGTAGACGGCAACAAGGCCCAGCGAGCGGCACAGTTTCCTGATGGAGTGATGGAACGGATGATTGATTTCAATCCGGAAGAACAGACGATAATAATCCCTGCTTCTCAGATCGGAAACCTCCTCAATGCCCGTCGACTGGAAATGATAGTTCATCAACGTTGGGCGATTGCCATTCTGCGTGTGAAGAGTATAGACGTTAGGGGAGAACAGGCCGTCATTCGCTTTCACGAACCGGAGAGTCATCTGGAGTTTGCCCATCCGTGGCCTCAGCCCGTCATCGGGGGAGAGAAAGGCAACTCTTCCTTTTGCCTGACGAATGCTCTGGAACTGCTGGACCAACCCGGAGAGTGGTTTCAGGAATATCCGTCGGGGACAATCTACTATTATCCCCGCTCGGAAGAAGATATGGAGACTGCCGAAGTGATCGTTCCTGCTCTGGAAACATTGATGATTGTAGACGGCACATTGGAACGCCCGGTGCGGCATATTCGAGTGGAAGGAATCACCTTTGCCCATACTTCATGGATGCGTCCTTCCTATCAGGGACATGTCACTTTGCAAGGAGGTTTTCCTCTGCTGGATGCTTATAAACTGCATGAACCGGGACTTCCGGAGAAAGCGGAACTGGAGAACCAGGCGTGGATTGCACGCCCCGAAACGGCAATACGTGTACGGGGTACTGAGCATCTTACGTTCAGTCGCTGCAGGTTCCGGCATCTGGCATCTACCGGACTGGATTATGAATGGGCTGTTTCATCTTCTGGCATAGAGAATTGTGTCTTTTCGGATATCGGCGGTACAGGCATACTGATTGGTGCATTCCCCGACGGAGGTTTTGAGACGCATGTGCCTTTCATCCCTCCGGAAGAACGTAACCTATGCACGGACATTAACATTAAAAATAATCTGATCACCGATGTGACCAATGAAGACTGGGGGTGCGTGGGGATCGGTGCGGGATACGTCAGCGGTATCGACATTTCCCATAATGAAGTCTGTCACTTGAATTATTCGGGTATTTGTGTCGGCTGGGGGTGGACATCGCTGGAAAGCGGAATGAAAAACAACCGGATAGAAGCCAACTACGTACATCACTTTGCCCGTCGTCTGTATGATGCCGGAGGACTTTATACGCTTTCCAACCAACCGGGCTCCGTGATGCGGAATAATCGGATCGAACATCTCGAAGAAGCATCTTACGCCACCAATGACAGGGCCTTTTATATTTATTTGGATGAAGCTACGGACGGATATACGATTGAAAACAACTGGTGTCCGACTGAACGTTTCGACTCGAATCGTCCCGGCAATCGGAATGTATGGAAAAATAACGGACCACAAGTGACAGAAAGCATTAAGAATAAGGCCGGAAGGATAAAACCGGAGTAAGTACAGTCCGACACTGAGCCTATCGCAGTGTCGGACTGTGCAAAAAGTGGGGCCATAGAGACTTGTGAAGTCTGCATGAAGATAAAACTAATAATAATAGATCATAAATGAAACCTACTAATTACCATTTGTTCGATTTCCTTGATTTCGATACAGAGTTATCAAGGGATGAGTCACTTTGGAAAGCCTGTAAACCGACAGCCGTTTATGAAAGGGACGGGGATATCTGTGTCACGGTTCCCTTTCAGAAACAGCTGTCAGCCAATGATATGGCTGCGGATACGGCTGTCCCCCGAGAAGAATATACGTTGATCATACGCCAGTATAATATCGGCATTACCCGTCTGTTTCTTGGATTTGGTGAATATGAACTGACAGATCAGTCGGAAATGCTGCAATTCAGCGAACGGATTCGCAGAGTACCTTTGTCTGTAGAGAAGCAGGGAGGCAAATGGATTCTTTTCACCCAAGACGGGACGAAGCGTGCCGCTATCAATGTAGAAGAGCCGGCTTTGGACCGATGGAGCGAGTTACTGCCCGATCCTCAGGAAACACTGGACATCACTCTGTATCCTGACGGCAAACGCGAAATCCGCCTGGCAGCATACGATCATTTCTCACCTCCCCGCTATGACGGACTGCCCATTGCCTTCTGCAAACGGACGGGCAAAAAGGAACGTGCCACCCTTTCTTTCGAGAGCCGGCCGGACGAATGCTTTGCAGGAACCGGAGAGCGTTTCTTCAAAATGGACTTGAGCGGACAAACGCTTTTCCTCAAGAATCAGGACGGGCAGGGAGTAAATAACCGGCGTACCTATAAGAATATACCTTTCTATCTCTCCAGCCGGATGTACGGGACTTTTTACCATACCTGCGCCCACAGCAAACTTTCGCTGGCGGGACATTCCACCCGCTCCGTACAGTTCCTGAGCGATCAGGCTATGCTGGATGCATTTGTCATTGCCGGCGATACGATGGAAGAGATACTTCGCGGCTACCGTGACCTGACCGGATATCCTTCGATGCCTCCTCTCTGGAGCTTCGGAGTGTGGATGAGCCGGATGACTTATTTCAGTGCCGACGAAGTAAATGAGATCTGCGACCGTATGCGTGCCGAACATTATCCCTGCGATGTCATCCATCTGGATACCGGATGGTTCAGAACCGACTGGCTGTGTGAATGGAAGTTTAACGAGGAACGTTTTCCCGACCCGAAAGGATTCATTCAGAGATTGAAGAAGAACGGTTATCGTGTGTCCTTATGGCAGTTACCTTATGTTGCTGAAGATGCGGAACAGATCGAAGAGGCAAAGGCGAATGAGTATATAGCTCCTCTGACGAAGCAGCAGGACACGGACGGTTCCAACTTCTCGGCTCTGGATTATGCGGGTACTATCGACTTTACTTATCCGAAGGCAACCGAATGGTACAAGGGGCTATTAAAGCAACTTCTGGATATGGGAGTCACCTGTATTAAAACCGATTTCGGAGAAAATATCCACATGGATGCTGTCTACAAGGGCATGAAACCGGAACTGTTGAATAACCTGTATGCCTTGCTCTATCAGAAAGCAGCTTACGAAATAACAAAGGAGGTAACAGGGGACGGCATTGTCTGGGCACGTGCCGCTTGGGCGGGTTGCCAGCGTTATCCGTTGCACTGGGGAGGTGACTCCTGCAGTTCATGGGATGGCATGGCCGGTTCACTCAAAGGAGGCCTGCACTTCGGTTTATCGGGCTTTGCCTTCTGGAGCCATGATGTCCCCGGATTCCATACCTTGCCCAATTTTATGAACTCAATCGTAGCGGATGACGTCTATATGCGCTGGACCCAGTTTGGAGTGTTCACCTCACATATCCGTTATCATGGAACCAATAAGCGGGAACCCTGGCATTATCCGGCTATCGCCCCGCTGGTGAAGAAGTGGTGGAAACTGCGTTACTCGTTGATTCCCTACATCATAGAGCAAAGTAAACTGGCAGTAGAAAGTGGCTGGCCATTGTTACAGGCACTCATCCTGCATCATCCGGAAGATAAACTCTGCTGGCATATCGATGACGAATATTACTTCGGCAATGATTTCCTGGTAGCTCCGGTGATGAATAGCGAAAACCGTCGCGACATTTATCTCCCCGAAGGACAGTGGGTGAATTTCTTTACCGGCGAACGGTTGCAAGGCGGACGCTGGCTGAAAGAGGTGTATGTGCCCTTGGAAGAGATGCCTGTTTATGTGCGTGAGAATGCCGTTATCCCGATTTATCCGGAGGAAGTGAATTGTACGGACGAGATGGATTTAAGCAAAAGTATTGCCTTGCGCATAGATCATAATTACAAAGGATTTTGGACTAAATAAAGAATAGCGATGAAAACTTGGAAAACAAACTTAGAAGAAACGAAACAGCGTTATATAAATTGGTGGAATCATAAAGGAATTATTCTTTCTATGTGGGAACACTTTCAGGAAGGCGTGAAACCGCACGCCGACATTGCTCCACCTGCTCCGGCAAGGGATTTGTCGCAGAAGTGGTTCGACCCTCAATGGCGGGCGGAATATCTGGATTGGTATGTCGCTCACAGTAGTCTGATGGCGGATATGCTGCCTGTTGCAAATACTCAGTTGGGTCCCGGCTCGCTGGCTGCTATTCTGGGCGGAGTATTTGAAGGAGGCGAAGATACGATCTGGATACATCCCGATCCGAACTTTAATGATGAGATCGTATTCAATCCCGAACATCCGAACTGGCTCTTGCATAAAGAACTTCTGAAAGCCTGTAAGGCTAAAGCCAACGGAAACTACTTTGTTGGTATGCCCGACCTGATGGAAGGACTGGATGTATTGGCAGCTTTGAAAGGTACGGATATGGTATTGCTGGATACGGTGATGCAACCCGAAGTGCTGGAGCAACAGATGCAGCAGATCAATGACATCTATTTTAAAGTCTTTGATGAACTCTACGACATTATCCGTGAAGGGGATGAAATGGCATTCTGCTATTTCTCTTCATGGGCTCCGGGCAAGATGAGTAAGTTGCAGAGCGATATTTCTACCATGATCAGTCAGGATGATTATCGTCGTTTTGTGCAGCCGTTTATTCGTGAGCAATGTCAGAAAATCGATTATACGCTCTATCATCTTGATGGAGTGGGAGCGATGCATCATCTTCCCGCCTTGCTGGAGATTGAAGAACTGAATGCCATCCAATGGACGCCCGGTGTCGGCGAGCCGCAGGGAGGTTCTCCGAAGTGGTACGATTTATATAAGAAGATATTGGCAGGAGGCAAGAGCGTAATGGCTTGCTGGGTGACTCTGGAGGAACTGAAACCTTTGTTGGACCATATCGGGGCAGACGGAGTGCATCTGGAAATGGATTTCCACAATGAGAGGGAAGTGGAGCAGGCAATGAGAATCATTGAGGAATATACCGGCTCTTCTTCGTCTGTGTCTGCAGATGTTCACACGAATCAACCCGTTGGAGAACAGGATAATGCACAGGAAAGTATTCGGATCAGAGAAGAAAAGTCTCAGGAAGAGGATCGGATGAAACCTTTGTATGATGCCATTGTAGCCGGAAAACTGGAACCGGCTGTTGAAGTTACAAAGGATGCCATTGCTGCCGGAGTGCTTCCGCAGGATATTATCAACGGCTATATGATTACGGCTATGGGCGAAGTCGGCCAGCGCTTTCAGGACGGCAAGGCCTTTGTCCCCCAGCTCCTCATGGCGGGGCGTGCAATGAAAGGAGCTTTGGAACTTTTGAAACCTTTACTGGCGGGGAATGCATCTGCTACTATCGGGAAAATTGTGATCGGTACTGTAAAAGGAGATTTGCATGACATTGGAAAGAACCTCGTGGCTTCCATGCTGGAAGGTTGTGGCTTCGAAGTGATTAATATCGGTATTGATGTTACTTGCGACAAGTTTGTTGAAGCGGTGAAGGAAAACAAAGCGGACATTTTATGTATGAGTGCCTTGCTGACTACCACTATGACTTATATGCAGGATGTGATCCGGGCATTGGAAGAGGCGGGGATCCGCGATCAGGTGAAAGTGATGATCGGAGGAGCACCCGTGAGTCAGGGATTTGCCGATGAAATCGGTGCTGACGGGTATAGTGATAATGCTAATACTGCCGTGGCGGTCGCCAAAGTGCTGATGGGGAAAAGAGATTAAGAATATTTTAATTGTTAATACTTGAATTATGCACGCGAAATTCTTAGACACACTGGATTGGGGCATTCTGATTGCCTATTTTCTGATTCTTATCGCCATTGGTATATGGGCAAGTTCCAAACGAAAGAAGGGGAGCAGTCTCTTTTTGGCGGAACATTCTTTGAGATGGCACCACATCGGATTCTCCATGTGGGGGACTAATGTGGGGCCGTCTATGTTGATAGCTTCTGCCAGCGCCGGATTTACTACCGGCATCGTTTCGGGCAATTATGCCTGGTATGCCTTCGTTTTTATATGCCTGCTTGCTTTTGTTTTCGCTCCCCGTTACTTGGGTTCTCGTGTTTCCACCTTGCCGGAGTTTATGGGAAAGCGGTTCGGACAGTCTACCCGTAATATCTTGGCATGGTATACGATTGTTACAATCTTGATTTCCTGGCTAGCATTGACATTGTTTGCGGGTGGCGTTCTGATTCGTCAGGTATTCGATATACCGATGTGGCAGTCCGCTTTGATATTGCTGATCATATCCGCATTCTTTACGATGCTCGGAGGATTGAAAGCGGTTGCCTACACGAATGTTTATCAGATGATCCTGTTGATTCTTGTTTCGGCTGCGTTGGCTATTGTAGGAATCTATAAAGTTGGTGGTATATCGGCTCTGACAGATGCCGTTCCGGCAGACTTCTGGAATCTGTTCAGACCGAATGATGATACCGCTTTCCCTTGGTTGCCGATTATTTTGGGATATCCTGTGATGGGAGTATGGTTCTGGTGTACGGATCAGTCGATGGTACAGCCTGTGTTGGCAGCCAAAAGTCTGAAAGAAGGACAGTTGGGAACGAACTTTACCGGATGGCTCAAAATACTGGATGTTCCTCTTTATATTCTTCCGGGTATCATCTGTCTGGCCTTGTTTCCGCAGTTGGAGAATCCCGATGAGGCGTATATGACGATGGTAACCCATTTGTTTCCTGTCGGGATGGTGGGGCTGGTGTTGGCTGTGTTGACTGCCGCGCTTGTCAGTACTATCGGATCGGCATTGAATGCTTTGAGTACCGTGTTTACAATGGATATTTATGTGAAGAAGATTCGCCCGCAGGCGAAGCAGAAGGAGATCATCCGGGTCGGACAAGTGGTGACGGTAGCCGGTGCTCTGATATCGGTAATCATAACGATTGCCATTGACAGCATTCACGGACTGAATTTATTCAATGTTTTCCAGTCTGTATTGGGATTCATTGCACCTCCTATGGCGGCAGTTTTCCTTTTTGGCGTTTTCTGGAAGCGTACGACTACGTTGGCTGCTAACGCTGCCCTGACAGTGGGGACGGTATTCAGTATAGGAGTAGGTGTATTGTATCTATGGGTATTTCCTGCGGATCAATATTCTGCATGGCCTCATTTTATGTTATTATCCTTCTATCTGTTCGTTATTATCGGGATAGGGATGGTAGTTGTCGGTCTATTGGATAAGACTCCTCAGACGGCAATATTGAATATGGAGAAGATCGAAGAAAAGCCTGCCCGCATTGTACTTATCTTATGGGGGTTGCTTATCGTAACTATGATAGGGCTTTATATCTTCTTTAATGGCCATTAAAGAAGATATAAAGCTGACTAAAAAGTCGATAGTATCTTAAGTCTCCTCCTTCGGGAAGGAGGAGTACCCGTAGGGGGAGGTGGTAGGTAATTATATAACTTGTTTATTATCATTAATTTATTTCTTCACCTACCACCTCGGTCTTCGACCACTCCTTCCCGAAGGAGGAGAATGGTGGTACTACCGACTTTTAGTAAGCCCCCGATCACAAATTTATCTGTGTTTTCTTTTGCGATAACAGTTTTCGTAAGTGCACAGTCCACAAGTGTATTCAAGCTTGCGGACATTAGTGCCCGTTCCGATGACGCCACTAACTGATTTGATGGGTACCATGAGGCTGGAATCTGTCAACCGGATGCCACAGGGAGCAGCTATGGGGAACAATGGGAACAGTTTTTGTTGTTCCGAAACGTGCCATCCACAGTATCCTGGGCTGTATCGGTTGGTATGTTTCCAGTTCTTCTCCCGTATATATTCAGCCAAAGCGACTTCCATGCAATCAGCCGTCTTTTCTGCAATAATACTCCCTAACGAGTCTGCTATGTATATTTTGACCATATCTTCTTCTTGTTGCAACGTATGCTGGAATACCTCAAACTCAGTTCCGGCAGTAGCTGCAAAAAAGACAAACGCTTCCGATCCTCTTAATTGACGGGCGATGGTTTTACCAACAGAGAAAACGGTACTTTTACTTTGTGTAGAAAAAGTGTTTTGCTCAGGGCTCCGTGTGGGAATGGTGTCTTGTATAGGATTGACAGTGGGTGGATGGATGCTTTGTACGCTAAGAGTCTCTTTTTCGATATCAAGTGTACCTTCCATAAAGAAGAATGCGAACCGAGGGCGAAGCAGGGGAATAACCCGTTTTAGCAACGTATTAGTCTCATCTATTACCATCTGATCCGGTATAGAATCTTTGTATCCCATTGCTTCATAAATTTCGGACGATGGGATTCGTAAGTCTTGATAAGTGAGTTCTTGCTCAATCATTATTAATTGACATTATCTGAATGACAGCCTAATTTCGAGTTTCATTGAACTCTTCCAATGCTGTATAAAAAGCATTTATATTAGCTAATGGCGTATATGGCGGTATATCGCAACCGCTCGACAGAACGAAGTTCGGATATGCGGCAGTGGCTTCCAATAACTGTAGAGTCGCTTTTTTCATTTCCTCCGGACTCGACATCTTGAAAAGACTGACCGGATCAAGATTACCCATCGCAAGAGCATCGGCAGGAACTTCTTTCAATGCTTCTTCCATGTTGATTTTATTTCCGAAATGATAGGCTGCCGCACCCGTATATACCATAGCCTGGGTGCAATTTCCTGTATTCCCGCAATTATGAAGTACAACGGTGAAATGATCATCCTGAACCTTCTCAACTATTTCTTTTACGAATACAGAAGAATACTGCAGGCAATCTTCATTGGATAATAATCCGGCAGCAGGTTCCGCCATTACCACTCCATTCACTCCGGTCGCTTTCAGGGCCATGCAGTATCGAATAATGAAATCGGTACATTTGTGGAGCAAAGTGTTGGCTGCTTCGGGATTGATATAAATCAGCATCATGATTTCGGACATATCATACAAGCGTCCCGCTAATGAATAAGGACCGATACAACCAGCCAGCACCGGACGGTCTGTGATATTCTTTGCAGTCAGCATATTCGCTTTGAGATATTGCGCGATCCTTCCTTTATTCAGTGCTGGTATTTCCAAGGCATCAATGGCAGCTTCGTCTGCAAGCAAACGACCGGATACGCTTGGTACTTCATTCTCCGGAAATATAATTTCGGCTCCGAATGCTTCCGCCTCTACCGTTAAATCCATGATAACCGTTGCGGCAGCAGCAGGATATTTGTCGCAGAGCGCTTTGATTGCTTCATAATGCACCTGTCCGTTCGTTACTGCATCATGAACCGTCTTTCCGATAAGCTCGATGCCCGGATGTGTCATGATAGGAATGGAAATGACCTTTTTATTTAGGATCGTCTGACCGATCCAGTCTTTCATATTCAGTTTACCCATAACTTCTGTTTTTTAACTTCGTCATATAGTAAGACGATATTATTGTTCTTTTGTAATCTTGAAGTTTGCATAAAAAATAGATGATTATTATAAAAAACTATGTGTCATAATTGTATCTATGATATTTTACGCACTAGAATCAACGTAAGTGAAGGATTTTAGACTGAACATTTCATTGATCTTAATGGCATATTATATAAAATATCTCGGCGGATAATGTACTGGAGAGGATGAAATTATTACACTTTATGCGATAATAAGTTGGACGTTACAAAAATAACGAATATATTTGGTGTTAAATTAGTATCATATAGTTCTCTTTTGGTATAATGGCAAATAGAAAAATGATGCAATGTAATTCTTTAATAGTACCTACTTTAAAAATTGAAATTATGAAGACGATTAAGCAAATTGTATTTTGTGTCTCATTACTACTTGTAATGAATTGTTTTTATTCTTGTTCAAACTCAAATGATGTTGTTATAAATACACAACAAAATCAAGAAAAAACACAAGATGTTGAAATTCAAGAGTTAATAGACTTTATAGAAACCTTGAATGCTAATAAAATACAGACTCGTGGTCCCTTTTGGAATCGAATAAAGCGTTTTCTTGTAGGAGATGCTTGGGGTTATGGTTGGGGAGTAAATAAAGGTTTAACACCTAGAGGTGGCTTGATTACGGCTGTTGTATTCTCACTTATTTGTGCGGCTTCAGATGATGATCTTCCTAGAAATTGGTGGCATTTGAGTTCAAATTGGAAGGTATACGATGCTCCGTTAAGACCTTATGAAATAATTGGAAATGATCATAATAAGACAATATATAATATGATGAGGGAAGATCCCGTAATAGCTAATGGTACTTTTTCTAATTATTATTTATATAATTCTACTAACAAAAAATTGAAAAGTTATGGATATACAGAAGAAATGCCCCTGTTGCTTCAGACAAGATTGCTGGAAATAATGGATCTGGTTAAGAAAAGTACTTCTGTTGATCAACTGATGAATTTAATGAAGCAAGAATTTCCTCAGCGAGTATCTGAATTTCAGCTTGTAGAGAGTTATATTAATGGTTTAGTGAATATGGATGATAAATCAACTGTTCGTGATTATACTAAACAAGTATATGCCCAAATTGATGCTTCATCTTTAGATGTATCAGCTGTTTCTCGATTAAAAACTATGATAGCTATTGCTGAAAATAGCAAATTTTTGTGGGTTGAAACAAAATGATGATTGATTAAGGGAGCTTTCGTTTTTTCTCTTTTTATTAAACACACTTATTATGAAACAAAACAAATGCCTGCTAGTGGGATTAATATCTTTGATGTTCAGTATCAACTCTTTGTATGCTCAGAAAGATTCACTGAATGTTTCAACTAATAACGAGTCATATAAACGAGTATATATCTTGGATGTCGGGTTAGGGATTGGTTTTACTGGTATACAAAAAAATGGAAGCAGCTCTTGGTATATAGGAAATAATAAAAATGATGTTCCTTTTGTTTCTTCAATACAATTGATGACTTATACCCCTTACAGTAATATAGGATGTGGATTGTTTTATTATGACTATAGTAATGGTACAAAGAAACATGATGGAGTGCTATCATCGGGAATCAATGAAAAAAAATCGTTCTATTATGTAGCTCCGCAGATTTCTTTTATTAAACGGCAGGCTGGATTTTTGGATGGGATTATGTATGTGAATGCTGGTATTGGATATGTTAATTATAGAAGTAAGGGAACAATATCGCAGTTGGAGAATTATAATACAACATGTTCGACAGTGGGAGGCAATATGGGGATTGCTTATGAATATGCTTTTGACTCCCGCTTGGGAATTAGGTTGGGTGTGAATTGTTTGTATGCTAAAATTAAAGGACTTCACAAAAATACCAGTATAGGTGAATTGTCTATACGCCCTCGTGAAAAATTTCATTTAATTGTTCCCTCTTTGGAAATAGGATTGTCTTATTACATTGTTCAATGGTAAACTTAGTCATAAGTGTATATAGCAATCTTCTTCAACAGATGTGTTATAGTAGATGGCTTTAACTTGAGAAAGATATAGAAGGAAAATGAAGACAAAGACTATGGTTATATATTCCTTGAGCCTCATGTTTTAAAAATAAGGTGGGATATTTATTAAATATTCCACCTTATTTTTATAGATTTTCAGGCATTATTTTACCGGAATCTTATCAATACGATTTTGATGGCGTCCCCCCTCAAACTGTGTTGAGAAGAACTCTGTCAATATCATGTCCGCCTCCTCAGTGCTGATGAAGCGTCCCGGCATCACGAGAATATTAGCGTCATTATGTTGACGGGCCAGATGTGCGATCTCTGCATTCCAGCAAAGAGCAGCACGTATTCCCTGATGCTTGTTCAGAGTCATGTTGATTCCGTTTCCGCTGCCGCAGATCGCAATACCGGGATAACATTCACCCGATTCTACTGCTAGGGCCAGCGGATGGGCATAGTCCGGATAATCTACGCTTGCGGCAGAGTTGGTTCCGAAATCTTTGTAAGCCCAGCCTTTTACTTCCAGCCAGCCGCGAACATATTCTTTTAGTTCAAAACCGGCGTGGTCGCATGCTAATCCAATTGTTTTCATTAAATCATTGCTTTTACCTGATTATATACGTTCTCGGCAGTAAATCCAAGTTTTTCATCCAATACTGTGTAAGGAGCAGAGAAACCGAAAGATTCCAATCCCCATACTTTGCCGTGGCAACCTACCAGACCTTGAAGAGTGACAGGCAAACCGGCAGTAAGACCGAATATCTTGGCATCAGCCGGAAGAACTGATTCCTGATATTCCTTAGACTGGCTGCGGAACAGACCTTCTGATGGTGCAGATACGATACGAACTTTTACGCCATCCTTGTGAAGCAACTCTGTACCGGCTACCAAAGTAGACACTTCGGAACCTGAAGCTACCAGGATTACATCCGGATTTTCGTCTGAACCGGCTACGATATAAGCACCCTTGGCTGCTTGTTCGTAATCAGTTCCGGCAGGCAGGTTGGCGATATTCTGGCGGGAGAAGATCAGACCTGTCGGAGTAGACATATTTTCCATGGCAAGTTTCCATGCGATAGTCGTTTCTTCCGCATCAGCCGGACGAAGTACCAACATAGAGTTGTGTCCCTTGTGGTTTTTCAGTTTCTCCATCAGGCGGATTTGAGCTTCCTGTTCTACCGGTTCATGAGTAGGACCGTCTTCACCTACGCGGAATGCATCATGAGTCCAGATGAACTTCACAGGCTGTTCCATCAGAGCAGCCATGACGTAAAACACAAAGCCCGCCAGTCCCAGAAATCCCATACCATAAATCACCTGTATACATACGCGTACACAACCTGACATCTGTTCTAATCGCTGTGAAAAATCCTGCTGTCTGAAATGCTTCTGCCAGAATTTCAGTAGCAGCCATGCACCGCCACCGCCTGCTGTCAGTGCAAAAAAGCCATCCACGCCACTGTCTGTCGCCACAAACGAAGGAAGCAGCAACGTACTGATGCCAAGCAGTTCCAGCGTCAATGTCCGTTTTACCTGCCGGGCAGATATTTTCTGATTATTCATAAAATACGGTTCCTGCATCCTCCCATTCCTTTCTATCTATATCTGTCTATATCTATATTTTTATTTTTTCTATGCATCTGTTCCAGTCAGGCGGAAAAGAATATTCGTATCATCTCCCTTCCCATGCTACACTTCTCAGTTTATCATCTGTCTTTATATTTCATCCGCAACCGTACACGATTCTTTGGATTCGCATAAAAGGGTCTGTGTGTCAGTGCCTGCAGCGGAGGTCGCACCAAAGAGTCCCGTTCATCCCAGTAATCATTCAGATCAGCCCCCACAAACGGCATCAGATACGGCATGCCAAAACTTTCCAGCTGTGCCAGATGAATCAGCAGAATGAGCAGCCCGAGCAGAAATCCGTAAAAACCAAGTGCTGCCGATAATCCGATAAAGACAAACTTCAACAGGCGGAATGCCGTAGCAAAATCCTCATTTGGGATAGCAAAAGAACACAGTGCTGTAAATGCCACCACGATCACTACCATCGGACTGACAATATTGGCATCTACCGCTGCCTGTCCGATGATCAGTCCGCCCACAGAATCGTAGTCCTCCGACTCCAGCTCCAGGCCCAGGCGGTCATTTAAGTCATCCAGCTTCATAGCGCCTTCTACGGAATATTCACCCGGTGCAACTTCAATCAGGTTTTTCTCCTCATCCTGATCATACTCATCACGGATCTCTCCAACAATCTCTTCCAGCATATCCTCTAATGTGATGAGGCCGGCTGTCGCACCGTATTCATCCAAAACGATCACGATATTATTGATCGCGTCGGAGTCGAGCGAAAGACCGTAGAGATAGCCGTCGCTCGCCTTATAGC
>OLRS01001671.1_pt1 | contig 20480 bp, 17 predicted proteins | sample 1673171 | NCBI WGS metagenome assembly OLRS01 (sample SAMEA3136762, study PRJEB25190) | human gut metagenome | biome: human gut; feature: human-associated habitat; material: faeces | place: Austria | collected 2013
AAAAGATGGATAAACGTCTGCTGGATATTCTGAAAAAAGAATTCGAGATCAAAGATGCAGACATTTATAATATTCCGGGACCTCTGGATCTGACTATGCTGATGAAAGTTTACGGTCTGGATGGATTTGATGAGTACAAGAGCCCGAAATATACACCGGCACCGGTTCCGCAGTTCCAGAATGACAAAGATATCTTTGAAGTGATTCGTGAAGGCGATGTATTCCTGCATCATCCATATATGAGTTTTGATCCGGTTGTGGATTTTGTCCGTCAGGCGGCAAAGGATCCAGGCGTACTTGCAATCAAGCAGACTTTGTATCGTGTCAGCGGTCATTCCCCGATAATTGCGGCGCTTGCACAGGCTGCCGAAAATGGCAAACAGGTTTCCGTGCTGGTTGAACTGAAAGCACGATTCGATGAGGAAAACAACATTGTATGGGCGAAAATGCTTGAAAAAGCAGGCTGCCATGTTATCTACGGTCTGGTAGGACTGAAGACTCACAGTAAGATCACGCTTGTGGTAAGAAGGGAAGAGACAGGCATCCGCAGATATGTACATCTGGCAACCGGTAACTATAATGATTCCACTGCAAAATTGTATACAGACTGTGGTATTTTTACCTGCGATGAGCGTTTCGGTGAAGATGCAACAGCAGTCTTTAATATGCTTTCCGGATATTCTGAACCGAAGAAATGGAACCGCCTGATCGTAGCCCCGATCTGGATGAAGAACCGTTTTGTTCAGATGATCGAAAGAGAAGCGGAGCATGCAAAACAGGGAAAACCGGCAGAGATCACTGCAAAGATGAATTCACTTTGCGATCCTGCAATCATTGCAGCACTTTATTATGCATCTTCCTGTGGTGTGCAGATCAATCTGCTTGTCCGTGGAATCTGCTGCCTGAGAACCGGTATTCCGGGAATCAGTGAAAACATCCAGGTGCGATCAATCGTCGGAGAATTTCTGGAGCACAGTCGTATTTTCTATTTCAAAAATGATGGCATTGATGAAATCTATATGGGAAGTGCGGACTGGATGCCGCGAAATCTGGATCGAAGAGTGGAAATTGTTTTTCCGGTAGAGGACGAAAATATCAAAAAGGAAATTCTGCATGTGCTGGATCTTGAATTCCGCGACAATGTCAAAGCACATATTTTACAGCCGGACGGCACATACGAAAAACAGGACAAACGTGGCAAAATGCTTGTAAATTCCCAGATGGAATTCTGCAAAGAAGCGCAGCAGAAAGCTAAAAAGCAGAAAAGAGAAGAAAAGAAGCATACTCGCGTCTTTATTCCGGCTGAACCGGTAGCTGATCCAGAGTAATTAAAATAAGAGGAAAGAGAAAATGAATAACGAAAAAGAAAGCTTTCTGAAAAGAAAGAACGTGATCATATCCTTCAAAAGATATGGCATTGATGCGATGGGGTCCATGGCACTTGGACTTTTTGCATCACTTTTGATCGGTACGATCATTAATACGATTGGGCAAAACGTCTGCCCGGGAAGTTTCGTATCAGAGAAACTGCTGGAAATCGGTGGTTATGCAACGAGTGTGACAGGTGCAGCTATGGCGCTTGCAATCGGATATGCCTTACAGGCACCGCCGCTTGTCATGTATTCTCTTTGTGCGGTCGGTGCGGCCTGCAATGCAATAGGCGGTTCAGGCGGACCACTGGCGGTATTTTTTGTCGCAGTGATCACCTGTGAGATCGGCAAACTGGTTTCCAAAGAGACGAAAATCGATATTATTGTAACTCCGGCAGTAACGGTTATTGTCGGTGTGGTACTGGCGATGCTGCTTGCACCGGTGTGCAAAAATATCTGTAATGCGCTTGGTGCATTTATCGGATGGGCAACTGACCTGCGTCCATTCTGGATGGGTATGATCATTTCAGTAGTGGTAGGAATCGTACTGACACTGCCGATCAGTTCAGCGGCAATCTGTGCGGCTGTAGGCATCAGCGGCGGAGCCGTGCTTGCCGGACTTACAGACGGAAGTGTGACAGTGGAGATCTGGAATGGTCTTGCGCTGGCAGGTGGTGCGGCAACCGCAGGATGCTGCGCACATATGCTTGGTTTTGCAATATTGAGTTTCCCGGATAATGGAATCGGCGGTTTTGTGGCGCAGGGACTTGGAACTTCCATGCTTCAGGTACCGAACCTTATGAAAAAGCCGGTTCTCTGGCTCCCTCCTGTGATCACATCTGCAATTACAGGACCGATTGCTACCTGTGTGTTCCATATGAGAAATAACGGACCTGCAATCTCATCAGGAATGGGAACTTCCGGCCTGGTTGGACCAATCGGTGTTGTAACCGGATGGGCACAGATGCCGGAGGGATATCAGACAGGAGCATTTGAGTGGGCAGGCATGATCCTGATCTGTTTTGTGCTGCCGCTTGTGATCACCTGGGTGATCGGTAAGATTTTCCGTGCAAAAGGAATCATCAAGCCGGGAGATCTGAAGATTGATCTGGGCTGAAAATTGTCATAAAAATTGCTTTTTTAAAATTTTTTAAAAAAATTGAAAAAAAGGCTTGCATTTTCCGACTCGCTGATATATACTAAGCAAGTCGGTTGACGCAAGGCCAGTTGGTCAAGGGGTTAAGACGTCGCCCTCTCACGGCGAAAACACGGGTTCGATTCCCGTACTGGCTGCTTAAGAATAATCAGAGTTTTCTCTGGTTATTTTTTTTTCCAAATCTATCGAAGAATATCGAATCTCCAAAAACTGTCTTGAAAAATTCAGAAGGATACGGTATGATATAGAACAAATGTTTGAGTGTCAGGCGTTACTGTGAACGGAGTGAACAGTAACTATCAGGCTCCGAATGGAGCATAAGAAAGGAAATGAATATACCCATGGCAAAAAAGCAAACCTATGATGCTGGCAGTATCTCGGTTCTGGAAGGACTGGAGGCAGTCCGGAAACGACCGGGTATGTATATTGGAAGTGTATCCCGCAAGGGACTGAATCATCTGATCTATGAGATCGTAGACAATGCAGTAGATGAGCACCTTGCCGGATATTGCAGTGAGATCCATGTGACACTGGAGAAGGACGGTTCCGCGACCGTAACAGATAACGGACGAGGAATCCCGGTAGATATGCATGAGAAAGGAATGTCCGCGGAGCGTCTTGTCTTTACGACCCTGCATGCAGGCGGCAAGTTCGACAACGCCGCATACAAGACCAGCGGCGGTCTCCACGGTGTCGGTTCCTCTGTTGTCAATGCGCTTTCTACTTATCTGGATATCAAGATCAGCAGGGATGGATATGTACATCATGACCACTATGAAAGAGGAATCCCGACCATCGAACTGGAGGAGGGGCTTCTCCCGAAACTTGGACGCACGAAGGCGACCGGAACCTGTATCAATTTCCTTCCGGACCCGGAGATCTTTGAGAAGACCCGTTTCTCTGCAACAGAGGTCAAGAGCCGTCTCCATGAGACAGCATACCTGAATCCTGCCCTGACGATCTATTTCGAGGATCTGCGCGGTGCGGAGCCGGAGAAACTGGAATACCATGAGCCGGAGGGGATCATCGGATACATCCGTGATCTGAACCACAGTTCTGAGGCACTTCATGAGCCGGTCTACCTCAAGGGAGAGGCAGACGGCATCCAGGTAGAGGTGGCTTTCCAGTACACCAGTGATTTCCGCGAGAATGTTCTGGGCTTCTGTAATAACATCTACAATGCAGAGGGCGGTACACACCTGACAGGATTTAAGACAACTTTTACGACTGTCATGAACAGTTATGCGCGAGAGATCGGTGTCATCAAGGACAAGGATCCGAATTTTACAGGAGCGGATATCCGAAATGGAATGACAGCAGTTGTTTCCATCAAACACCCTGCACCGAGATTCGAGGGACAGACTAAGACAAAACTCGACAACCAGGATGCTGCCAAAGCGACAGGCAAGGTCCTGGGCGAGCAGCTTGTCCTCTATTTTGACAGAAATCTGGAGACACTCAAGGCGATCCTTTCCTGTGCAGAGAAGGCAGCCAAGATCCGCAAGACCGAGGAGAGAGCCAAGACAAACCTTCTGACCAAGCAGAAATATTCCTTTGATTCCAATGGCAAGCTTGCCAACTGTGAGAAGAAAGATCCATCCCAGTGTGAGATATTTATCGTAGAGGGAGATTCCGCAGGCGGTTCTGCCAAGACAGCCAGAAATCGTAATTATCAGGCGATCCTTCCGATCCGTGGTAAGATCCTCAACGTTGAGAAGGCAACGATCGACAAGGTTCTTGCCAATGCAGAGATCAAGACGATGATCAATGCGTTTGGATGCGGTTTTTCCGAAGGATACGGCAACGACTTTGATATCAGCAAGCTCCGTTATGACAAGATCGTGATCATGGCCGATGCCGATGTCGATGGTGCACATATTTCGACACTTCTTCTGACGCTGTTTTATCGTTTTATGCCGGAACTGATCTATGAGGGGCATGTCTATATCGCAATGCCGCCTCTCTACAAGGCAATGCCGAAAAAAGGCCCGGAAGAATATCTTTACGACGACAAGGCACTGGAGAAATACCGTAAGGCGCACAAACCGGGCAGCTTTACGCTCCAGCGATACAAAGGTCTTGGAGAGATGGATGCAGAACAGCTCTGGGAGACAACGCTGAACCCGGAGACAAGAAGGATGAAGCGTGTGGAGATCGAGGACGCGCGTCTGGCATCCAGCGTGACAGAGATTCTTATGGGAAGCGAAGTACCGCCGCGTAAGGCGTTCATTTACGAACATGCAGCAGACGCGGAACTTGACATCTAAGGAAGGGATTTTTTATGGAAACAAAACAGGAAAATGTGATCCGTACAGACTATTCGGAGATCATGCAGAAATCATATATCGATTATGCCATGAGCGTTATCATTTCCAGAGCACTGCCGGATGTACGTGACGGACTGAAGCCGGTACAGCGCCGGACCCTTTACGATATGTATGAGCTGGGCATCCGTTACGACCGCCCGTACCGTAAATGTGCCCGTATCGTCGGAGATACAATGGGTAAATATCATCCACACGGCGACAGCTCTATCTATGATGCACTGGTCGTTATGGCGCAGGACTTCAAGAAGGGCAGGACGCTGGTAGACGGACATGGAAACTTTGGCTCCATCGAGGGCGACGGCGCTGCAGCGATGCGTTATACAGAAGCACGTCTGGAGAAACTGACACAGGAAGTTTTTCTTGGAGACCTTGACAAGAATGTTGTTGATTTTGTGCCGAACTTTGACGAGACAGAAAAAGAACCGTCGGTTCTTCCTGTCAAGATCCCGAACATTCTGGTGAATGGTGCAGAGGGAATCGCAGTCGGCATGGCGACCAGCATCCCGCCGCACAATCTCGGTGAAGTCGTAGATGCGGTCAAGGCATACATGAAGGACAATACGATCAGTGTCAAAGGACTGATGCGTTATATTAAAGGACCGGATTTTCCGACCGGCGGACTTGTAGTCAACAAGGATGACCTCCGTAAGATCTACGAGAGCGGAACCGGCAAGATCCGTCTCCGTGGAAGAGTGGAGATCGAGAAACTCAAAGGCGGCAGGAAACAGCTCGTCATCACAGAGATCCCGTATACGATGCTCGGGGCAAATATCGGTAAATTCCTGAATGATGTTGCATCCCTGGTTGAGACGAAGAAGACTACAGACATCGTGGACATCTCCAACCAGTCCTCCAAGGAGGGAATCCGTATCGTTCTGGAACTCAAGAAGGACACTGATGTAGAAAATCTCACCAACATGTTGTACAAGAAAACACGTCTCGAGGATACGTTTGGCGTAAACATGCTGGCGGTTGCAGATGGCAGACCGGAGACATTAAGCCTTAAGCAGATCATCGAGCACCATGTGGAATTTCTGTTTGATGTCACAACAAGGAAATACAGGACCCTTCTTGACAAAGAGCAGGAAAAGAGAGAGATCCAGGAAGGTCTTATCAAGGCATGTGACGTGATCGACCTGATCATCGAGATCCTGCGCGGAAGCAAGAACCGTGAGCAGGTCAAGAAATGTCTGGTGGAGGGCGTGACAGAAGGAATACGTTTCAAGACCAAGGTAAGTGAGAAGGCAGCTTCAAAGCTCAAATTTACAGAGAAGCAGGCAGGTGCGATCCTGGATATGCGTCTCTATAAGCTGATCGGACTGGAGATCGAGGCACTTCAGGCAGATTATCAGGAGACGATGAAGAATATTGCCGAATACAAGGATATCCTGGATAATTATGACTCCATGGCAGCGGTCATCATCAGGGAACTGGACGGCATCAAGAAGGAGTATGGAAGCAAACGCCGCACTTCCATCGAGAATGCCGAGGAAGCTGTCTACGAAGAAAAGAAGATGGAAGAGACAGAAGTCTGCTTCCTGATGGATCGCTTTGGTTATATGAAGCTGATCGACAAAAATGCCTATGAACGAAACAAAGAAGCAGCACACAATGAGAACCGCTGCGTATTCCTGTGCATGAACACGGACAAGATCTGCATCTTTACGGATAAGGGCAAGATGCATACGATCAAGGCAGTCGATATTCCACTGGTACGTTTCAGAGATAAGGGAACACCGGTAGATAACTTAAGCAACTATGACAGCAGCCAGGAGCAGATGCTGTATGTAGCGCCGCTTGGACAGATCAAACAGGATCAGATCCTTTTTGTGACAAAGACATCCATGTGTAAACTGGTTGATGGTGCTGAGTTTGATGTGACCAAGAGAACGATCGCATCCACGAAACTTGCTGAGGATGACGAACTTATTTTTGTCGGCAGTGCAGGTGAGATGGAGCAGGTGGTGTTCCAGAGCAACGGCGGTTATTTCCTCCGTTTCCTGAAACAGGAGATCTCCACCGCCAAGAGAGCAGCTCTCGGCGTACGTGGAATGAAGCTTGCAGACGGAGATCATCTGGAGCATGCATACCTTCTCGGAGGTCATCAGGAATATGCGATCTCCTACCACGACAAGGAGTACTCCCTGAACAAAGTACGCCTCGGAAAACGCGATACCAAAGGCATCAAACCAAGGATATAACAAGAGATTTCAAAAAATCCTTGCTTTTCAGACCTTATGGTGCTATTATATGAGATAACATGATAACGGATGATCAGAGAGTGGACTTCGGTCCACTCTTTTTGCGAGATTGATTACTATAAGCAGTTCCGCGATCATTCTGATGTGCGAAAGGCAGGTGGAAAATATGAGCAGACGAGATGAATATGAACAGAAGGCAGAGGCAATGCTGGCACCGATCGTTGAGGCAGCAGGTTTTGAACTTGTAGATGTAGAATACGTCAAGGAAGCAGGCAACTGGTATCTTCGAGGATACATCGACAAGCCGGGCGGGATCACGGTCAATGACTGCGAAGCAGTAAGCCGCGCGTTCAGCGACAAGCTGGATGAGGATGATTTTATCGAAGACAGCTATATTATGGAGATCAGTTCCCCAGGTCTTGACAGACCGTTAAAGAAAGAGAAGGATTTTGTCAGAAGCATGGGCAAACTGGTAGAGATCCGTACCTATCGTCCGATAGAGAAACAAAAGGAATTCTGCGGGATTTTAAACGCATATGATGATAACAGTGTGACGATCGAGGAGGACGAAAACGGCACCTTACGCACATTTGAAAAGAAAGACATAGCCCTGATCCGGCTGGCAATTGAATTTTAACTGATTAATGAATACGATGCACCTATATGCTTTGATAAAATGAGGAGGAAATAAAAAAAATGAACAAAGAGTTAATGGACGCTCTGAATGTCCTGGAAAAAGAAAAAAATATCAGTAAGGATACACTTCTGGGAGCAATCGAGCAGTCTCTGATCCAGGCATGTAAGAACCATTTCGGTAAAGCTGATAATGTACATGTAATGATCAATCCTGAAACCTGTGATTTCAGTGTTTACGCTGAGCGTGAAGTAAAGGAATTCGTAGAGGATCCTGCACTGGAGATCTCACTTACAGACGCACAGAAGATCAATGCCAACGCAGAACTCGGAGACGTGATCAAAGTTCAGATCCAGTCCAAGGAATTCGGACGTATCGCAACACAGAATGCTAAGAACGTCATCCTTCAGAAGATCCGTGAGGAAGAGCGCAAAGTTCTTTACGATCAGTACTACGGAATGGAGAAAGAAGTCGTTACAGGTATCGTACAGCGTGTCATGGGCAAAAATGTCAGCATCAATCTTGGCAAGGCAGATGCAATCCTCGCTGAGAATGAGCAGGTCAGAGGAGAAGAATTCCATCCGACAGAACATATCAAGGTATACATCCTGGAAGTTAAGGATACTCCAAAAGGACCGCGTATCCAGGTATCCAGAACACATCCGGGTCTCGTAAAACGCCTCTTCGAATCCGAAGTTGCCGAAGTAAGAGACGGCACAGTAGAGATCAAGAGCATTGCCAGAGAAGCAGGTTCCCGTACCAAGATCGCTGTATGGAGCAATGATCCTGACGTAGATCCGGTTGGAGCATGCGTTGGTATGAACGGTGCGAGAGTAAACTCCATCGTAGAGGAACTCCGCGGCGAGAAGATCGATATCATCAACTGGGACGAAAACCCGGCGATCCTTATTGAGAATGCATTAAGCCCGGCCAAAGTCATTGCAGTAATGGCTGATCCGGATGAGAAGACAGCACTTGTTGTTGTTCCGGACTACCAGCTTTCTCTTGCAATTGGTAAAGAAGGACAGAATGCACGTCTTGCAGCCCGTCTGACAGGATTCAAGATCGACATCAAGAGTGAGACACAGGCCAAAGAATCCGGTGATCTTTACGACTATGATGAGGAAGAAGAATTCTACGAAGACGAAGCAGCAGAAGATGCAGAAAACGTAGAAGAGTCTCAGGAAGCAGAAGAAACAGAAGTTTCTGAAGAGGTTTCCGAAGAAGAGACAACAGAAGAATAAGATCTATGAAGACAAAAAATAAAATTCCGATGCGCCAGTGTACCGGCTGCAGAGAAATGAAAAGCAAAAAAGAAATGATCCGTGTCCTTAAGACACCGGAAGACGAGATCGTTCTTGACACCACAGGCAGAAAGAACGGAAGGGGCGCCTATGTATGTCCATCCACCGAATGCCTTGACAAAGCGATCCGCAATCACGGGATCGAACGGTCTCTCAAGACCAGCGTTCCCGAAGAGGTCTACGAAGACCTGAAAAAGGAGTTAAGTAAGATTGAAAAACAACAATAAAGTGTTATCTCTTCTGGGGCTTGCCACAAAAGCCGGCAAGGTTGCCAGCGGAGAATTTTCGACAGAGAAATCTGTCAAGACAGGGAAAGGTTTCCTGGTTCTGGTTGCAGATGATGCATCCCAGAATACAAGGAAAAAATTCCAGAACATGTGTGATTTTTACGAAGTACCGATCTACTTTATTGCCAACAAAGAAGAACTGGGCAGATTCTGCGGAAAAGAATTCCGCGCCAGCCTTGCGGTACAGGATGAAAACTTTGCAAAAGCAATGTTAAAAGAACTCCAGAAATTATAAAGCTGCGGTGTGCAGCAGTGATTGAAGGAGGGATCCATGTGCCGAAAATCAGAGTGCATGAACTTGCCAGTAAACTTGGCAGATCGAACAGAGAAGTCATTGAATTTCTAAAAGCAAACGGGGTAGAAGTCAAAAGTCATATGAGTACTCTTGAGGAACCCAGTATCCGATTAATAAAACAAAAATTTTTAACCAGGGGAAAGGAGCAGATTACCAAGGTGGATAATTCCAGAACAGAAGAAAAGACGGTAACAGCGAGACCAGAAGCAGACAAAGCAGAGGCTCCTAAAAAGAAAAAAAATATCATTCGTGTATATCATGCACAGAATGCAAGTGACGGCGGCAAAAACAGACCGAAACGTCAGAACAACAATACAGACAAAAGACCAGCCGCAAAGCCACAGGCTCAGAAGCCGCAGGCAGCTCAGAAACCGGTAGAGGAAACTGCAAAGAAACCGCAGACTGCACAGGCAGAGGCACCGAAGAGCGCAGCACCGGCACAGAACAATTCTGCAAGACCGCAGAGACAGGAACAGTCCGGTTACAATAACAACAGAGGACAGAACCGCCAGAATAACCGCGACGGAAGAGACAATAACCGCGACAACCGCGGTGGTGAAGGCAGAGGCCGTGACTTCCGCGGTGGCGAAAGAAGATTCTCCGACCGCAATGGAAACGGCGGACAGGGTCGTCCGAACCGTGACGGAAACCGTCAGGGAAGACCGCAGGGCGAAGGACGTCCGGCGCGCCAGGGTGACGGAAACGGCCGTCCGATGAGAGGTCAGGGCGGAAGACCGCAGCAGGGTGGTCAGGGAAGACCACAGCAGGGCGGAAACGGAAGACCAGACGGCAACAGAGGAGGCTTCGGCGGAAATAACCGTGGCGGACAGAGATCCGGTGGCGGAAGAAGAGATAACGATGCTGTATTCACTCCAGAACTGACCAAGACATCCAAGGATAGCAAGAGAGAGCGTGACAGAGAGAACAAGAACAAGAAGAAAGATTTCGAGAAAGGCGGCCAGGGCGGACGCAGACCAAATCAGGGCGGACGCAGACCGAATTCCAGAATCCCGAAAGCTCTGCAGAAACCGGCTCCGCAGCCAAAACAGGAAGAGAAGAAACCTGAGGTTAAGGAAATCACACTTCCGGAGAAGATGACGATCCGCGAACTGGCAGAAGCTATGAAAATGCAGCCGTCAGTAATTGTGAAGAAGCTCTTTATGCAGGGTATGATGGTTACCGTAAACCATGAGATCGATTTTGAGAAAGCTCAGGAGATTGCTCTGGAATATGATATCATCGCAGAACCGGAAGAGAAGGTAGACGTTATCGAAGAACTCCTCAAAGAGGATGAAGAAGACGAAAAAGATATGGTTTCAAGACCACCTGTAGTCTGTGTTATGGGGCACGTTGACCATGGTAAAACATCTCTTCTGGATGCAATCCGTAAGACAAATGTAACACGTGGAGAAGCCGGCGGTATCACACAGCACATCGGTGCTTCTGTAGTAGAGGTTGGCGGACAGAAGATCACATTCCTGGATACACCTGGACATGAAGCTTTCACAGCTATGCGTATGCGTGGTGCAAACTCCACAGATATCGCAGTTCTCGTCGTAGCAGCAGATGATGGTGTCATGCCGCAGACAGTAGAGGCGATCAGCCATGCCAAAGCAGCAGGCGTTGCGATCATCGTTGCGATCAACAAGATCGATAAACCAAGTGCAAACGTAGAGAGAGTAAAACAGGAACTTTCCGAGTATGAACTGATCCCGGAAGACTGGGGCGGAAGCACCATCTTCGTACCGGTATCCGCACATACAGGAGAAGGAATCGACACTCTGCTTGAGATGATCCTTCTTTCTGCAGAAGTCCTGGAACTCAAAGCAAACCCGAACCGTGCAGCGAGAGGTCTCGTGATCGAAGCGCAGCTTGACAAAGGTAAAGGACCGGTTGCTACGATCCTCGTACAGAAGGGTACTCTCCATGTCGGAGATTTCATCGCAGCAGGTGCATGCAGCGGTAAAGTACGTGCCATGATGGACGACAGAGGAAGAAGAGTCAAAGAAGCAGGACCGTCCACACCAGTTGAGATCCTTGGTCTCAGTGATGTTCCGAATGCAGGTGAGATCCTGATGGCGTTCCCGAGCGACAAGGAAGCCAAGAACTTCGCAGCTACCTTCGTTACAGAGAACAAGAAACATCTGCTTGAAGAAACCAAAGGCAAACTTTCTCTGGATAACCTGTTTGATCAGATCCAGGCAAGTGACCTCAAGGAACTGCCGATCATCGTCAAAGCAGACGTACAGGGATCTGTTGAGGCTGTGAAACAGAGTCTTACCAAACTTTCCAATGAGGAAGTTGTTGTCCGCGTGATCCATGGCGGCGTTGGTGCAGTCAATGAATCTGACGTATCCCTTGCTGCAACTTCCAATGCGATCATCATCGGATTCAACGTTCGTCCGGACGCAATGGCAAAACAGCTTGCAGATCAGGAAGGCGTAGACCTGCGTCTCTACAGAGTCATCTATCAGGCGATCGAAGATGTAGAAGCAGCCATGAAGGGTATGCTTGACCCGGTATTCGAAGAGAAAGTCATTGGTCATGCAGAAGTCCGCCAGCTCTTCAAAGCATCCGGCGTTGGTACGATCGCAGGAAGCTATATCCTCGATGGTATCTTCCAGAGAAACTGTAAGGTTCGTATTACCAGAGAGGGAGATCAGATCTTCGAGGGCGAGCTTGCATCCCTGAAACGTTTCAAAGACGATGTCAAAGAAGTCAAAGCAGGATACGAGTGTGGTCTTGTATTTGACGGATTCAATGATGTCAAAGAAGAAGATAAAGTAGAAGCTTATATCATGGTAGAAGTACCAAGGTAATTGGTAATAGAGAATATCCCGCGAGGTGTTTTGGCATAAATATGCCAAAATCCCGAGACATGCGGGGCAAAATGCTATCACCGAAGGTGATGTGGAATGCATTTTGACCAAGTTACAGCGAATATAATGAGCAGTAACTTACCGAGATAGGAGTAAAATAAATGAGAAAGAACAGCATTAAGAATACAAGGATCAACGGAGAGGTTCAGAAAGAACTTAGTACGATCATCAGAAATGAAGTCAAAGATCCTCGCATTCATCCAATGACTTCTGTCATGGCTGTGGAAGTTGCACCTGACCTCAAGACCTGCAAGGCATTTATCAGTGTTCTTGGCAGCAAAGAGGCCAAGGATGCGACCATCCAGGGCCTTAACAAGGCAGAAGGTTATATCAGAAGACAGCTTGCAAAGAACCTGAATTTAAGGAATACACCGGAGATCCGTTTCATCCTGGACGAATCCATTGAATACGGTGTAAACATGTCCAAGCTGATCGACGATGTAACCAGAAAAGATGCTCAGGCAGGAAAACCGGACGAGGAAGAATAAGCCAGTCCGGATCCTGACCACAAGAGCAGCGCATACAGAATAAGAGAGGATATCATGAAAAATATTTCAGAAGTGCTGGAAGGCGTGAAAACAATAGGAATTGGTGGTCATGTCCGACCGGATGGTGACTGTGTCGGTTCCTGTATGGCTTTGTATCTGTATATCAGAACTTATTTTCCGGATGTGGATGTAAGCGTATATCTCGACCATCCGAAGCCGATCTTTGGACATATCGATCATATCGATGATATCAAAACAGAAGTAGAAGAGGGCATAGAATTTGATCTGTTCATTACCTGCGATGTCAGCGCGCGTGACCGCCTGGCAGTTGCGGGAGATGTTTTTGACCATGCGGCAAAAACCGTCTGCATCGATCATCATGTGAGCAATCCGGGATTTGCGGATGTCAACTATATCCGCGGAGAAGTCAGCTCCTGCTGCGAAGTCCTCTACGGACTCCTGGATCCGGACAAAGTAAACCGTCCGATCGCGACAGCAGTCTATACAGGAATGATCCATGATACAGGAGTATTCCAGTATTCTGCCACTTCCCCGGATACGATGCGTATCGCAGGAGAACTGATGAAGCAGGAGATCCCTTTCAGCAAGATCATTGATGAATCTTTTTATGAGAAGACATATCTTCAGCTTCAGGTCATGGGCCGTGTTCTGGCAGAGAGCATTCTTCTCCAGAACGGCAAATGCACCGTAGGCTACCTCCGCAGAAGAGATATGGAATTTTATGGAGTTGAGGGAAGTGACCTTGACGGGATCGTCAGCCAGCTTCGTCTGACAAGGGGCGTGGAAGTCGCGATCTTTATCTATGAGACTGAGACACAGCATTTCAAGGTTTCCCTCCGTTCCAACGGCAAGGTGGATGTGAGCAAAGTTGCCGTATTCTTTGGCGGCGGCGGCCATACAAGAGCAGCGGGCTGTGACCTTGAGGGCTCCATGTATGACGTTATCAATAATCTGACCGCAGAGATCGAGAAACAGTTCTGCGAAGAGGAGGCATAATGGACGGAGTTCTGGTCATTCGCAAAGAGAAAGGCTACACTTCTCATGATGTGGTCGCAAAACTTCGTGGGATCCTCCACATGAAAAAGATCGGTCATACCGGAACACTGGATCCTGATGCGGAGGGAGTTCTTCCTGTTGTTCTCGGCAGAGCGACCAAGCTGGTCGATCTTCTGACCGAAAAGCGCAAGACATACGAGGCACTTCTTCACCTCGGGATCGAGACAGACACACAGGATATGACAGGAACGGTTCTGAATGAAAAGCCGGTCACTGTTTCTGAAGAAGAAGTAAAAGCTGTAATCGAGAGTTTCCTCGGAGAGCAGGAGCAGATCCCGCCGATGTACTCCGCGCTCAAGGTAAACGGAAAGAAGCTGTATGAACTCGCAAGAGAAGGCAAGACCGTCGAGCGCAAAACCCGCCCGGTCTGCTTTTATGAGATAGAGATCCTTGAAATGGATCTTCCGATGGTACGTTTTTCTGTTACATGCAGCAAGGGAACTTATATCCGGACTCTGTGCCATGATATTGGACAGAAACTGGGCTGCGGTGCCTGCATGGAAGAGCTTACCCGTACAGCATCCGGTGAGTATCGCTGGGAAGACAGCATCACACTGGATGAAGTACAGAAAGAAATGGAAGAAGGAATCCTTGAGAAGAGGATTCTTTCTATTTCAGAAGTGCTCAAGGCTTATCCGGAGATCCGCTGCAATAAATTCGGAGACAGGCTTCTTCTGAATGGCAATGCGCTTCCAGATAATATGACAGAAACACAGCACAAAAAAGGCTGGGTGCGGATGTGCACCAGCGAGGGGAATTTCCTGGGGATCTACGAGTGGGACAATAAGAAACACCGTTATCAGCCTCAGAAAATGTTCCTCTGAAACATCGGAGATAAGCAGGAGTCAGAACACATGGAATACATCAAGATCGAAGGACAGTTTCCAAAGTTTTCCAACTGTGCGGTAACGCTGGGGAAATTTGACGGAATTCATCGCGGACACAGGAAACTGATCCAGAAGATTCTGGAACACAAAAAAGAATATGGTACAACTTCCGTAGTTGTAGCTTTTGTGTCCGACCGTCAGACCATCCTCACAGGGGAAGAGAGGAGACTGCTTCTCGAAGATATGGGCGTGGATGTCCTTCTGGAATGCCCGTTGAATGAGCAGATCAGACATATGAAAGCGGATCAGTTTATCCGCCAGATTCTGATCGGTTCTCTGCAGGCATCCTTCGTGGTAGTCGGAGAGGATTACAGATTCGGATATGAACGCAAAGGCACGCCGGACCTTCTTAAGAAAGCCGGTCTGAAATATGGCTATGAAACAGAGATCGTCCCGAAGGAAATGGACGGAAGCCGCAAGATCAGCAGTACCTTCATCCGTGAAGAACTGAAGAAGGGCAATATGCACAAGATCTCAGAGCTTCTCGGAACAGATTTCTTTGTGGCAGGTGAGGTAGAGCATGGCAAAGGTCTGGGACACAAGAAATTTTTTCCGACCACAAACCTGGTCCCGCCGAAACAGAAGCTGATGCCGCCGAACGGTGTCTATGTGACAGTGTCAAAATTTGACAACACAGAGTATCAGGGAATCACCAATGTCGGATACAAGCCGACCGTTGGAGAGGATTTCCTGGGTGTTGAGACCTATCTTTTTGACTGTGATGAGGATCTGTATGGGAAGGACTGTATCGTTTTCTTCCGCAAATTCCAGCGCCCGGAGCACAAATTTGCTTCTTTTGAGGCGCTCAAAGCACAGATCGCGAGGGACATCGAGGCAGGCCATGCTTTTTTTGAAAAATAAGTTCAAAAAATAAATAATTATGTTGTTTACACGCCAGATGTTTTATGCTATACTATTTGAGGTGTAAATCAGCCCATATTCAGAGATTGGAATCTCCAACCGTTTCTTAATATGCGGCGGTTCATTAATAATATTTTTAAGGAGGAAATCACAATGATTTCAAAAGAAAAAAAACAGGCAATCATGAAAGAATATGCAAGATGTGAAGGTGACACAGGTTCACCGGAAGTACAGGTTGCAGTTCTTACAGCAAGAATTCAGGAACTGACAGAGCATTTACAGACACATCACAAAGATCATCATTCCAGACGCGGTCTGCTGAAGATGGTTGGACAGAGACGTGGACTTCTGGCATACCTGAAGAAAACAGACATCGAAAGATACCGTGCACTGATTGAAAAATTAGGTTTAAGAAAATAATTAGTATGCGGACGGGGCGGATAACCATCCGCCCCATTTTTGCATATAAAAACATCTGAACCTGTCAGACACAAAATTCCAAAAAACAATAACAGAAGTTATTTCCGAGACTACTGAAAAGTTCATCAGGAAGGATCCGGGTGGTTTTTTCAGTTGTTTCGGACTTCTGTAAAATTAAAACGCAAGAAATAAAAGGAGAAAAAGTATGTACAAAAGTTATTCTATGGAATTAGCCGGCAGAACACTGACTGTAGATATCGGTCGTGTTGCAAAACAGGCTAACGGCGCAGCTCTGATGCATTATGGTGATACAACTGTGCTTTCTACTGCAACAGCATCCAAGGAGCCAAGAGAAGGAATCGATTTCTTCCCTCTGAGCGTTGAATATGAGGAAAAAATGTATGCAGTAGGCAAGATTCCAGGAGGATTCAATAAAAGAGAAGGAAAGGCAAGCGAGCATGCGATCCTGACATCCCGTGTTATTGACCGTCCGATGCGTCCGCTGTTCCCGAAGGACTACAGAAATGACGTAACTCTGGTAAACATGGTTATGTCCGTAGACCCTGAGTGCAACCCGGAGATCCCAGCTATGCTTGGTTCTTCCATCGCAACCTGCATTTCCGATATCCCGTTTGACGGTCCGTGCGCTACCACGCAGGTAGGTCTGATCGACGGCGAGTTTATCATCAACCCGTCCCTGGCTCAGAAAGAACTTTCTGACCTTCAGCTGACTGTTGCTTCCACAAGAGAGAAAGTTATCATGATCGAAGCCGGCGCAAATGAAGTACCGGAAGATACCATGATCGAAGCAATCTACAAAGCTCATGATGTAAACCAGGAGATCATCCGTTTCATCGACAAGATCGTAGCAGAGTGCGGCAAAGAGAAACATCTCTACGCTTCCTGCGCAGTTCCGGAAGAACTGTTCGAGGCGATCAAGAAGATCGTTCCGTCCGAAGAGATGGAAGAAGCTGTCTTCACAGACGATAAACAGACAAGAGAAGAAAACATCCGTGAGATCACAGCAAGACTTCAGGAAGCATTTGCAGACAATGAAGAATGGCTGGCTGTTCTCGGAGAAGCAGTATATCAGTATCAGAAGAAGACTGTCCGCAAGATGATCCTTAAGGACCACAAACGTCCGGACGGCCGTCAGATCACACAGATCCGTCCTCTGGCAGCAGAAGTAGACATCATCCCGAGAGTTCATGGTTCCGCTATGTTCACCCGTGGACAGACACAGATCTGCACCATGACGACTCTGGCTCCGCTTTCTGAGGCACAGAGAATTGACGGACTTGACGAGTTTGAAACATCCAAGAGATATATGCACCACTACAACTTCCCGTCCTACTCTGTAGGTGAGACCAAACCATCCAGAGGACCGGGACGTCGTGAGATCGGTCACGGTGCACTGGCAGAGAGAGCTCTTGTTCCGGTACTTCCGTCAGCAGAAGAGTTCCCATATGCGATCCGTACTGTATCTGAGACATTTGAATCCAACGGTTCTACTTCTCAGGCAAGTATTTGTGCATCTACCATGTCCCTTATGGCAGCAGGTGTACCGATCCGCAAACCGGTTGCCGGTATCTCCTGTGGTCTTGTTACAGGCGCAACAGACGATGATTACATTGTACTGACAGATATCCAGGGACTTGAGGACTTCTTCGGAGATATGGATTTCAAGGTTGCAGGTACACATGACGGTATCACAGCAATCCAGATGGATATCAAGATCCATGGTCTGACAAGACAGATCGTAGAAGAAGCGATCCGCAGAACAAAAGAAGCAAGAGAGTACATCCTTACAGAGGTTATGGAGAAATGCATCGCAGCTCCTCGTGACCATGTAAATAAATATGCACCGAAGATCGTTCAGATCCAGATCGATCCTCAGAAGATCGGTGATGTAGTCGGACAGAGAGGAAAGACCATCAATGCGATCATCGAGCGTACAGGCGTTCAGATCGATATCACAGATGAAGGTTCCGTATCTATCTGCGGTGTTGACCAGCACGGAATGGATGAAGCCAAGAAGATGATCAAGACCATCGCAACAGATTTCGAGGCAGGACAGATCTTTGATGGAACTGTCGTAAGCATCAAGGAATTTGGCGCTTTCGTTGAGTTTGCTCCTGGCAAAGAAGGAATGGTCCACATTTCCAAGATTAGTGACCACAGAATCAACAAAGTAGAGGACGTTCTTACTCTTGGCGACAAAGTAAAAGTAATCTGCCTTGGCAAAGACAAGATGGGCAGAATGAGTTTCAGTATCAAGGATGTACCGGAAGAAGCATAAAAATGAGATATCATAATATAACCAAGGACGATATGCTGAACGGAGACGGACTCCGTGTGGTACTCTGGGTTGCAGGCTGCAATCACTGCTGCCGGGAATGCCAGAATCCCATCACCTGGGATCCGAACGGAGGCCTTCCTTTCACCGAAAAAGAAGAAGCAGAGATTTTTGCCGAACTGGATAAGGATTATATCAGCGGAATCACTTTCTCAGGAGGGGATCCGCTTCATCCGTCCAATATTTCAGCCGTAACCGCCCTTGCACGCAAGATCAGAACAAAATATCCAGACAAGACCATCTGGCTTTATACAGGTTCACGCTGGGAAGAAATCCAGCAGGAAGAGATCGTCCGTTATCTGGATGTGCTCGTAGATGGTGAATTCCAGGTGGACAAGCTGGATCAGAGTCTGAAATGGAAAGGATCTTCGAACCAGCGCGTGATCAACGTTCCGGCGACACTTCGGGAGCAGAAGATCGTTCTTCATGCAGACTGAGAGATCCAGGAGGAAAACATGAAGAGAATCGCAAAATTTCACAAAGTAAGTGAAGAGCGTTTTGTGGCAGACTGGAAGGATACTTTTCCGGAGACACAGGAAAGCGCGATCACTGACATTTACAATGAGATTAAACTTCCGGCAAGAGCAACTGCAGGAAGTGCAGGATATGATTTCTATGCACCTGTCGATCTGACACTGAACCCGGGAGAGACTGTCAAGATCCCTACCGGTATCCGCGTCGAGATGGAGCAGGACTGGGTTCTGAAATGCTATCCGAGAAGCGGACTGGGATTCAAATACCGTCTGCAGCTCAACAATACGGTTGGAATCATTGACAGCGATTATTTCTATTCTGACAATGAGGGACATATTTTTGCAAAGATCACCAATGATAGCAACGAAGGCAAATCTGTCAGCATTCAGGCTGGCACAGGCTTCATGCAGGGAATCTTTGTAGAATACGGAATCACTGTAGATGATGACGCAAAGGGTGTCCGCAACGGTGGATTTGGAAGTACCACCCAGAAATAAAGATATAGATACAGCAAATATAAAAGCGGAGTTTCCGGACTTGAATATCCCGAATACTCCGCTTATTTTGTGCTGTGAAATAGTAAATTGAATGAATAGAAATCTCTGTTATTCTAACGGTGCGCCTGCTGCCTCTGCCTTACGTGCATTGTCAAGAACAATGTCAAAAGCTGTAGCTGCTGCCTGATATTCAGCATCATCATCGATGTTGGCAAGCATCGGATCGCCCTTCTCTGTGCGGGAGAAACGGTACAGATAAACTTCACCGTTCTGGTTCTGACCATTCTCATCCAGTGGAAGGAGTGCAATATACTCCTGTGCATCTACCGGGAAGATCGTAAGGATCGCGCATTCTACTTCGGTATCGTCGTCCAGTGTCAGAGTAATGGTGTTGTGCTGTTCCTCAGAAGCATTACCGCCGCAGTCCAACCCACAGCTTGCACAGTCACTCGGTGCACATGCAGAATTTGTAAATTCGTCACTCATAATTGATATTCCTCACTTTTGTTTTTCTTTTGGTTATTTTATTCATTTTATCAGAAAATACGGGGATTTACAACGGTTGTTCTGTGCAAAAAATAAAAAAATGTATTTCAACTCACTCTGGAATCATGTATAATAAATAAAGACAGACTATGAAGATGGAAATGAAGGAGATACACAATGAAATTTGTTTCATGGAATGTAAATGGAATCCGTGCATGCCTTACCAAAGGCTTTGAAGAGAGGTTTCAGGAACTGGATGCAGATATTTTCTGCCTGCAGGAGACGAAATGCCAGGAGGGACAGGTCAAACTTGAGCTTCCGGGCTATCATCAGTACTGGAACTACGCAAACAGAAGAGGATATTCCGGAACGGCAATCTTTACGAAACAGGAGCCGCTTTCGGTTTTTTATGGAATTGGAATAGAGGAACACGACAAAGAAGGCCGTGTGATCACACTTGAATTTGAAGAATTTTATTTTG